>ERZ1036424.414-NODE-414-length-18289-cov-3.334101_pt1 | contig 18289 bp, 13 predicted proteins | sample MGYA00514221_ERZ1036424 | MGnify/ENA primary metagenome ERZ1036424 (study PRJEB33795, sample SAMN09464939) | human gut metagenome | host: Homo sapiens | place: USA: Stanford, California | collected 2016-11 | study: EMG produced TPA metagenomics assembly of the...
AAATGATATAAATACTATGTTTAAAGATAAATCTATAAATGGAATATTTGCTATAAGAGGAGGATATGGATCAGCAAGATTATTAGATAAAATTGATTATAGATCCATTAAAAAAAATCCTAAAATATTTGCTGGATATAGCGATATTACAGCTTTGCACAATGTTATTAATAAAAAATGCAATTTAATTACATTTCATACTCCAATGGCAGGAACTGAGTTCTATAAAGGGGTAGATGAATATACTATGAAATATTTTATTAAAAATATTTTTACTTCTGAACCTTTAGGAATTTTAAATAATCCTAAAGATAATGAAATAAAAACATTATTTAGTGGTAAAGCAGAAGGACAGCTTGTTGGAGGAAATCTTTCAATAATTGTATCCTTGATGGGAACGCCATATGAAATAGATACAAAAGGGAAAATACTCTTTATAGAAGATGTGGATGAATATCCATATAAAATAGATAGAATGTTGCTACAATTAAAGCAAGCAGGAAAATTCAAGAATGCAGCAGGAATTATTTTAGGATCTTGGACTGGATGTACAGCAGGAGAGAATGCAAATAGTTTAACTTTAATGGAGATATTTAAGGAAATCATAGCTACAGAAAAAAGGCCAACAGTTTATAATTTAGAATGTGGGCACTGTATGCCGACTATTAGTCTTCCTATAGGTGGAAAAGCATCAATTAATACAGAAAAAAATGAAATTAGGATTTTTTAAAAATACTAATAAAGTTATATCAAAATAGTCAAAACTAAAAATAGGATAAGTACTTGTTTCATATGTTTTTCAATGTTTATTGCACAAGTAGTTATCATATTTTTGTTTTATTACTTATTTAACTAGCACAATAGGTTAAATTAAGTAATTGCTATTTTAATTCTAAGTATATTATTTTTTAGAATTTATATAAGTTAAAGTCGAATTATATCGTAATATAGATAAATGTCTATAAAATAAGAGGTAAAGCAAAAGATGGGATTATTATTATAATCTGGTAAATATACTATTATAACGGTTTATTGATACTTTATGTAATAAAAAATCAATTATGATATTGACTATATATAGATAAAGTTCTATATTATATATAGACGTATGTCTATATAGGAGGAAAAATGGAATCTCAATATGAATTTAATGCAAAGATATTAAAAGCCTTAAGTGATCCAAATAGGCTTAAAATATTGAAGATATTATATTGTGGAGATATGAGTGCATGTGAAATATTAAAGTATTTTAAATTTACGCAACCAACATTATCTCATCATTTAAAAGTTCTAATTGATTGTGGATTAGTTGAATCTAGAAAGAACGGAATATGGAATTATTATAATTTAAATTTAATAAATTTAAATGAATTACTTTTATTTTTGGTTAATACATTTAATGATACCAATTGAAACAAGGAAGGAATATATTAATGTTAGAAATTATAAAAAATCTGTTCACTAAAGGTGAACTGTTAGAGGGAAATTATGGAATAGAAAGAGAAGGATTAAGAATAGACAATAATGGAAATTTATCAAGCAAGCCTCATCCTGATGTATTTGGAAATAAAGTAGATAATGAATATATTACTACAGACTTTTCAGAAAGTCAGGTTGAAGTAATAACACCAGCATTTAATAGTATTGAAGAAACATATAATTTTACAAATGCACTTTATGATATTGTATCGATGGAAATTGGAAAAGAATATATTTGGCCACAATCAATGCCATCAATAGTTCCAGAAGATGATAAAATTCCTGTGGCAGAATATGAGGAGGGAATAAGTGAAAGAGCATATAGAGAAAAATTACTAAGAAAATATGGTGGGAAAAAGCAATTAATTTGTGGAATACATTATAATTTTTCATTTTCTGAAAAGTTTATAAAAAAATTATATGATAATACTGAGAATAATTTGTCATATAAGGAATTTAAAAATGAAATATATTTAAAAATAGCTAGAAATTATTTGAGATATAGATGGCTTATTATATATTTATTAGGATCAACATCAGTATTACACGAGACTTATTTAAAAGAAGAATGTAAAGAGGCATTAGATGTAATATCAGTAGATAGTTATTCTAATAGTGGAGCTTTATCTTATAGAAATGGCAAATATGGATATAAGAATAAAGTAAATTTATTTCCTAAATACGATTCTTTAGATGAGTATGTTGAAAGCATAAATGGTTTTATAGATGATAAACTAATTGAAAGTCATAAGGAGCTATATAGTGCAATTAGATTAAAACCTAATAATAAGAGTGACTTCTTTAATTCACTTATTAATGATGGAATTAAATATTTAGAATTTAGAAGTATCGATATAAATCCTTTTGAAAAGGGAGGAATCAGTTTAGATGATTTATACTTTTTTCAAATCTTTAATATTTTCCTTCTTTTAGAAGAGGAAAGTGAATATGATGCATGGCAAGAAGAAGCTTTGGAAAATGAGAATTTAATTGCTCAGTGTGGCTTAAATGAAGTTATGCTAAAAAAAGATGGGAAATTAGTATCAAAAGAAAAATGGGCATTAGATATATTAGATGGCATTAAAAGAATAAACAAAGAATTAGATTTGGAAAGAGAAGATCTCTTAGAAAAAATCGCAGATAAAATAAAAAATTATAAATTAACTTATGCTTATAAAATAAAGGAAAAGGTTAAAGAAGAAGGATATATAAATGCACATTTAAATTTAGCAAAAGAATATAAGAAATCTTCATATGATAATAGGTATAGATTACAAGGTTATGAAGACTTAGAATTATCTACTCAAATTTTAATGAGAGAATCAATAAAAAGAGGAATAAAAGTCAATATATTAGATAGAAATGAAAACTTTATTTCACTTAAAAATGGTAATCATATTGAATATATAAAACAAGCTACAAAAACTTCAAAAGATAGCTATGTCACAATGTTAATAATGGAAAATAAAAGTGTTACTAAAAAAGTGCTAAAGGATGGTCTTATTAAAGTTCCTAAAGGACGTGAATTTCAAACAATAGATGAAGCATTAAGATTAGCTCAAGAATTTGAAAATATTCCAATAGTAATAAAACCTAAATCAACAAATTTTGGAACAGGAATTAGTATCTTTAAATATGGAACTAGTGCTCAAAATGTAAAAGAAGCCTTTAAAATAGCATTTAAATATGATGAAACAGTTTTAGTTGAAGAATTTATTAAAGGTAAGGAATATAGATTCCTAGTAATAAATGATAAGGTGGCTGGAATTTTACATAGAGTACCTGCTAATGTTAAAGGTAATGGAGTAAATACAATAGAAGAACTTGTAAAAATAAAAAATAAAGATTCTCTAAGAGGATATCATCATAGAACACCTTTAGAAAAAATTCAATTAGATGAACATGTAAAAATATTTTTAAGGGATCAGAAGAAGGATTTAAATTATATTCCTAAAGAAGATGAAATAGTTTATTTAAGAGAAAATTCTAATATTAGTACAGGTGGAGATAGTATTGATTATAGTGATGACATTCCTAAAAAGTTTAAAGATATTGCAGTAAATGCTGCAAAAGCAGTAAATGCAAAAATATGTGGAGTAGATATGATTATAGAGGATTATAAAGATGAGAATTCTGATTATGCAATAATAGAACTTAATTTTAATCCTGCAATACATATTCATTGTTATCCATATGTGGGGAAAGAAAGAAATATTGCAATAGAAATATTAAAATTATTAGAATTTGTAAAATAGTATATATAAATATAATAAAATAAGAAGAACTGTGTAAAGCGAATATGAATTCATATTCGCTTTACACAGTTTTTTGGTAAAATATGTATGAATACTATGTATATATTATTTATCAATGGCTAATATGACTGTTGAGGATAATATTAGTGTACAACCTATTATTAAAGCAAAAGAAAAATCCTCATTTAGGAAAATCACACCTAAAATTATGCTTATTATAGGTTCAAAAGTTCCTAAAATTGACGAAGAAGTTGGACCGATAATTTCTATGGCTTTTAACAAAAAAATCATTGATGCTATTGTTGTTATTAATGCTAATATTAAATAGGAAATTATAAGTGTAACGTTGAATTCTAGAACAATAGAATTTTCAAAAAGACCTAATAGTATCATACCAAAGGCAGCACCAAGACACACATACATTGTAACAACTCGATTGTCTAAGTTTCTTATAGACTTTAAACTTAATCCTATAACATTTGTTCCATAACTGACTCCGGAAAATAGTGCTAAAAAAACACCAAATGCATTTAAAGTATTATTTTCAAAAGCTATAAGGGAATATACCCCAAGAGAAGCAAGGATTAAGGATATTATTTTGTTTTTACTCATCTTATACTTAAAAAATATGAAACCTATTAAACATACTACTACTGGATAAATAAAGTGTAGTGTGGTTGCAAGGCCTCCACCTAAATAATCATATGATATAAATAATGTTTGAGTTGTTATTGTGTAACCTAAAAAGCCAATCAATAGTAATATTAATAGTTGCTTTTTTTCAACTTTAAGATCAACATTCTTGTATTTTAGATATATAAATAATGCTAGTCCAGCAATTAAAAACCTAAAAATAAGAACTGTAGTAGGATTAGAACCATTCTCATAAGCAATACGTGCAAATAAAGGCATAATTCCAAAAGATATTGATGACAAAATTGCAAATGAGATTCCTTTGTATTTCAACAAAAATATTTCCCCCTTTGTAAAAGTATTTAAAATTAAATCCTTATAAAGTATAAATAAATTAACTAATAGAATCAATAAAAAGTGATAAATTTTAATTATTGTTTCATAATTAAAATTTATCACTTTTCTATTATATTAATTAAAAATTAAGGTGACTATTTTTAACTATCACGAAGTATTAAATTATTTGCTTTTAAATTTATCAAATAATGAAAGAAAAAATCCTAGTAAGCATATAATAGCTATTATTATATATACACCCTTCATTCCATAAATAAATATATAGTCTTTTCCAGGTATAGATTCAAGAACTCTATATCCTGCTAGACTACTCATTCTGGAATACAAAATAGAAGTTGATAATGATACACCAAATGCTAGACCAAGATTTCTTACAAGAGCATTTGTACTGCCTGCGATTCCAAGTTTATTTTTAGGAACAGAAGACATTACAAGATTTGTATTAGGTGAATTAAATATTCCAGATGATAATCCAAGTAAACATAATAATAAAATAATATGTAATTTAGAAGAAGTTTCTGTCAAAAATGACATGGAAAACACTACAATTGTTATACTTAATAAACCTAATAAAGTAAGCTTTTTACTTCCTATTTTATCCGATAAAGAGCCACTTAATGGTGCTACAAATAGAAGAACTAAAGGATTAAAAAGCATTATTATAGAAATTACAGCTGGAGTGTAATTTAATATGTCAGTTAAATAAAATGGCAAGATCACATTAATAGAATTTGTTGTTACAAAAATAATAAATGCACATATTAAGTTAATAGAAAAAGATGATTCTTTAAATAATGATAAATCAAGCATTGGCTTATTTACTTTATTTTCTACTTTTAAAAATATAATTAAAAGCACAGAACCTATAATAAATCCAGAAATTATAATAAGATTTCTAAATCCAAGATTTTGGCTTAATAGTAAAGCTGTAAAAAGAAATAAAATTGAAAAAACAAATAAACTTGCACCTAATTTATCCATAGTTTCTTCTGAATTTGATTTTTTAACAGGAAGATACTTTTTACCAATAATATAAGCAATTATTCCAATAGGTAAGTTTATTAAAAAAATAAAATGCCATGTTAAATAAGATATTATAACGCCTCCTAAAGCAGGTCCTAGAATTGAGCCGAGAGCAACAAATGATCCAGAAATTCCAAGGGCCTTTCCTCTTTCATTAGCTGGAAAAATATCTGCAATTAAGCCTTGATTAGTTGCCATTATCATTGCAGCGCCAATGGCTTGTATTACTCTAGAAATTACTAAAATAGTAATATTGGGTGATATACTACAAAAAAGTGAACCTAAAACAAATACTAAAATACCATTTAGAAATACCTTACTTTTACTTTTCATATCACCTAGTCTTCCAAAAATCAAAATTGCAGCAGATATAGCTATTAAATATGAACTGACAATCCATTCAGCAGCAGACATTGTAATTCCTAAATTTTCTCTAATTGTAGGAAGAGCAACATTAATTATGCTTCCATCTATACATGCCATAAAAGGTTGTGTTACAAGAACACCTAATATAATCCATTTATTTCTGAAATTTTCTTTTTCAGGTTCAATAATATCTTTATTAACCTTAGCAACATTTGTATTATTCATACACATTTCTCCTTCCAAAAAAAATTAAACTCTAATTAGTAAAAATACTAAATAGAGTTTCCATTCCAAATTAAATATTTAATTCATAAATTTGGCTGTGCTACTAATAACATTATATTACTATAAATGTTATTAGTCAAAACCTAAAATAGGATAAGTATTTATCCTATTTTAGGTTTATTATTTTTTTAACTAGTACCATGGGTAAATATAATAATTATTTATTATATTTCTATTTTATTGGTTATATAACAATAAAATGAAAGTAGATCATATAAATAGTTCATATATTCCTAAAATTATTAATAGAACTCCAGAAATTAAATTGCTATATTTTCCAAAGAGCTTAGAAAGATAAGTATTTCCTAAATAATGTCCTAAATAAATACTTAAAATAGTTATAATAAAATTAAAGAAAACACTAAGTGAAATGCTTACACCTGTTATACTAGATGCAATACCTACACTAAGATTATTGATTGTAAGGGCAAATGAAAGGATTAGAGATTCCTTTATATCGATTTCACCAGAAGCATCTTTATCTACTATAGTTGGATTTTCTAAAACATCATTATATTTTTGCGAATTTTCAACATAGTAAGAAATATCTTCTCCACGATTTTTTTTTACTGCTTTTATATATTCAATCAAAAAATAAAATCCTATAAAGACTAAAAGCACACTACCAAATATATTTGCAATTTCAAGATTAAATAAGCGAGATATAAATTCTCCTATATACATTGAAAAAAATGTGCCTAAAGAAGTTATTATTGAAATTAATAGAACACTAGATTTAGTCATATTTATTTTTTTTAAACCATAAGATGTTGCTACAGATAAAGTATCTAAATTTGAAGAAATTGCTAAAAGACATGGTGATAAAAAATTCATATGCTACTCCTAAATATTATTATACTACAATATATTCTTATTTTTAGGCCTTGTGATAATTGAAAATATAAAAAACACAGCTAGGCCTATTTAGTCTTTACTCAATAAAAAATATCATAATAATACTAAGGAAAATTGGATTTTTAATTAATATAGATAAGTTCTCATAAAAGTTAATTCAAAGATTATAAAACTATTAAAAATAATTTATAGAATTAATACATTAATAAGAAAAGACTGAAAAAATTATTAATATATATTGCAAAACTGTATAATTCTTTACAAATAGTTATTGATATGGTAAAATTCTCTTAATATTTAAAAATAAATTGAAGAGGTGATGTTAAGGTGGGGTTAAGAAAGTAGACAAAAAAATTATATTTATTATGAAGATTCGAGGTGTAGTTGAGGGGCTGTATCTGAATATTAATATACTTGGAATTAATAATAAATATGAATTTTTGGGGGTTAAGTAAAATGTTAAATTATAAAAAATATAAAAGATTCGAGACTATAAATTTTAAAGATAGACAGTGGCCTAATAATGAAATTACAAAAGCACCAATTTGGTGTAGTGTAGATTTAAGAGATGGAAATCAGGCCCTTATAAATCCTATGACAGTAGATGAAAAAATAGAATTTTTTAATTTACTTGTTAAGTTAGGCTTTAAGGAAATTGAAGTTGGATTTCCTTCAGCATCTCAAATTGAATATGACTTTTTAAGGAGATTAGTTGATGAAAAGCACATTCCAGATGATGTTGTTGTACAAGTCTTAACACAAGCAAGACCACACCTTATTAAAAAGACTTTTGAGTCACTAAAAAATGTAAAAAAAGCAATTGTTCATATTTATAATTCAACCTCTGTTTTACAAAGAGATGTTGTATTTAATATGAGTAAAGAAGAAATAAAAAATATTGCAGTTGAAGGTACTAAGCTTGTTAAAGAATATGCAAGTGATTTTGAAGGTGAAATCTTACTAGAATATTCACCAGAAAGCTTTACTGGAACAGAAGTGGAATTTGCAGTAGATATTTGTGATGCTGTTGCTGACACTTGGGGAGCTAGTAAAGAAAATAAAATCATTATAAATCTTCCATCAACAGTACAAATGGATACACCAAATGTATTTGCAGATCAAATTGAATGGATGTCAAGAAATTTTAAAGACAGAGAAAGAGTTATTTTAAGTGTTCATCCTCATAATGACAGAGGGACTGGAGTTGCAGATGCAGAACTTGCACTTTTAGCTGGGGCAGATAGAGTTGAAGGTACATTATTTGGTAATGGTGAAAGAACAGGTAATGTGGACGTGTTAACTGTTGCTTATAATATGTTTTCTCATGGAGTAAATCCTAACTTAAATCTTGATAATATTAATGAGATAATAGAAGTTTATGAAAGATGTGTTAAGATACCAGTTCATGTAAGACATCCATATGCAGGTAATCTTGTATTTACAGCTTTCTCAGGTTCACACCAAGATGCGATAAATAAGGGAATGAAAAAATATCAAGAAAGACATGACAATATATGGCAAGTACCTTATCTACCAGTGGATCCTAGTGATTTAGGAAGAGAATATGAAGCTTTAGTTAGAATAAATAGTCAATCAGGAAAAGGCGGAGTTGCATTTGTTATGGATCACTGTTTTGGATTTAAACTTCCAAAACCAATGCAAAAGGAATTTGCTGATGTAATTCAAAAAATGTCAGAAAAGAAAGGTGAAATTTCTCCAAATGAAGTTATGGAATCATTTGAAACTGAATATTTAGACTTACAAGAGCCATTTAAGTTAATTAAATTCTCAATGTCAGATATATCAGAAGAAAATGGACAAGAAGATACTAAGGTTAATGCAACAATAGTATTTAATGGAAAGCAGCAAGAAATTGAAGGTATTGGAAATGGACCTATAGATTCCTTTAAGAAAGCTTTGGTTACAAGCAACTTTATAGATACTAAAGTTATTGATTATACAGAACATGCAATGAGCACAGGATCAGAGGCTAAAGCAGCAGCTTATGTTTATATGCAAAGAAATGATACTGGAAGCAAGACATTTGGTGTTGGTGTAGATAGTAATATAACTAGGGCATCAATTAAATCTATTATTAGTGCAATTAATCGTCTATATTGCAAATAGACTATATGCAATATTAAAAAATAATATTAGAAATTTAAGAAAAATTTTCTAAAAGTATTGACAACGAATTAGTATGAATATATACTTAATCCATAGTTTAGATAATTAAATATTTGATAACACTTATCAAGAGTGGTGGAGGGACTGGCCCTGTGAAACCCAGCAACCAATTTATTAGTTCATTTACTAGTTTATGTGGTGCTAATTCCTGCAGCTATTAGCTGATAGATAAGAGAGTAGATTTTATAAGCATTTTTGCACTAGAGTTTATTCTCTAGTGCTTTTATTTTTATTAAATAAATGGATTTAGCTTGCTTTATTTTATAGCAGGCTAATTAATAAAAGTCAATTCAGAGTAACAAGATAATATTTATTATATTATCTATTAAAAAATCAGAGTAAATAGATAAAGTTAATTTTAAAATATTTACTTAAATACACAATTTACTTTAAATAATTAGGGGGTAGAAAAATGCCAAGATTAAGTAATAATTTAGATTGGTTTTCTGAATCAGTAATAAGAAAAATGACTAGAATTGCAAATAAGTATGGGGCTATAAATCTTTCACAAGGATTTCCTGATTTTGATCCACCAAAGGAAATAACTGATAGATTAAAGGAAGTAGCTGAACATGGACCACATCAATATTCAATTACGTGGGGAGCAGATAATTTTAGAGAAAAGCTAGCTTTAAAGCAAGAAAAATTTATGGGAATCAATATTAATTCAGATGAAAATGTTCTTGTAACATGTGGAAGTACAGAAGCAATGATGGTAGCAATGATGTCAGTTTGTAACCCAGGAGATAAAGTTATTGTATTTTCTCCATTTTATGAAAATTATACAGCAGACACTATTTTAAGTGGAGCAAAACCAATATATGTACCACTTAAGCCACCAAAATTTAATTTTGACAAAGAGGAATTAAGAAATGCATTTAAAGAAAATCCAAAAGCTTTAATACTTTGTAATCCATCAAATCCAACAGGTAAGGTATTTACAAAGGAAGAATTAACTTATATTGCAGAACTTGCAAAGGAATATGACACATTTGTAATAACAGATGAAGTGTATGAGCACATAATATTTAAGCCTTATAAACATACATATATAGCATCTCTTGATGGAATGTTTGAAAGAACAATATCTTGTAGTTCATTATCAAAAACATATTCTATTACAGGATGGAGACTAGGATATATTATAGCAAATAAAAATGTTATTGAAAATTGTAAAAAAGTACATGACTTTTTAACTGTTGGAGCAGCTGCACCACTTCAAGAAGCAGCTGTAAAAGGATTAGAATTTGAACAAGAATATTATGATAATTTACAAGAAACATATTCTGAAAAAAGAAAGCTATTCTTAGATGGTCTAGATAAAATTGGACTTAAGTATTATGAGCCACAGGGTGCCTATTACGTAATGGTGGATATATCTGAATTTGGATATGATGATGACTTTGAATTTTGTAAATGGTTAGCAAAGGAAATAGGAGTAGCAGCAGTCCCAGGTTCCAGCTTCTTTAAAGAAAATGTGAATAATTATATAAGATTACATTTTGCAAAAAAGGAAGAAACTTTAAGGGAAGCACTGAAAAGATTAGCAAAACTTAAAGATTATATAAAATAAATAAGCAATAAAATCAAGGGGGAAATTAAAATGAATATATTAAAGAAACTTACAGCAATAACAATTGTAGCAACATTAGGATTAAGTATAGTAGGATGTGGAAGCAGTAAAGGTAACAGCAATGAAAATAAAGATGATAAAAATATAGTAGTTGGTGTATGTCCAGGACCTTATGGGGATATGGTTAAAGAGACTTTAGCACCAGTATTAGAGACTAAAGGATATAAAGTTACTACTAAAGAATTCAGTGATTATATACAGCCAAATAAAGCACTTGATAATGGAGAAATAGATGCGAATTTATTCCAACATAGTGAATATTTAAAGAAATTTAGTGCAGATAACAACTTAAACCTTTCAGTAGTAAAAGTAGTTCCAACATTAGGACTTGGAATATTTTCAAAGGATTTAACTTCATTAAATGAGCTAAAAGATGGGGCGAAAATAGCCATTCCTAATGATCCATCAAATTTAGCAAGAGCACTTAAAATATTAAACGAAAATAATGTAATAAAATTAAAAGATAATGTTGATGAAACTAAGGCAACTGAAAATGATATAGCAGAAAATCCTAAAAATATTGATTTTACTCCAATTGAAGGGGCACAGCTTGCTAGAAGTATAGATAGTGTTGATGCTGTAGCTATTCCAGGAAATTTTGCATATGCATCAGGTTTTGACTACTCTAAGGCTTTAGCAGTAGAAAAAGCATCAGAAAATTATAAAAATGTATTAGTTGTAAGAACTGATGATTTAGATAAAGAACTTGGAAAAGACTTAAAAGAAGCTGTAGAGTCTAAAGAATTCAAAGATGCAATTGAAAATGGTAAATTTAAAGATTTTGCTAAGCCAGATTGGTGGAAATAATATAATCTTTATAATTATGGGTGGTGAAAAAATGATTGAATTAAAAAATATAAGTGTGGACTTTAAATTAAAAGGAAATATTGTACATGCAGTTAAAAATATAAATTTAAATATAAATAAAGGTGAAGTATTTGGAATAGTTGGATTAAGTGGAGCTGGAAAAAGTACTTTAGTAAGAGTAATTAATTTGCTTCAAAAACCATCGGCTGGGGAAGTAATAATAGGAAATAGAGATATAACTAAACTAAGCAGACATGAACTTAGGAAAACTAGGCTTAAAATAGGAATGATATTTCAACATTTTAATTTAATTAGTGGAAAGACAATATATGAAAATATAGAATTTGTCTTAAAAGCAAATAAATATCCAATAGAAAAAAGAAGAGATAGAATATATGAACTTTTGAGTCTTGTAAATTTAAAAGATAAGGCAGATGTATATCCATCAAGTTTGAGTGGAGGACAAAAGCAAAGGGTTGGTATTGCAAGAGCGATTGCTAATGAGCCTGAGATACTTCTTTGTGATGAGGCAACATCAGCTTTAGATTTAGAAAATACAGAGGAAATTTTAAATATTTTAAAAGATATTAAAGAAAGATTAGGAATAACAATAGTATTTATAACCCATGAAATGGAAGTGGCAAAAAAGTTATTTGACAGAGTAGCTGTTATGAGTGATGGAGAAATAGTTGAAGTTAATGATGTGTATTCAATATTCTCAAATCCTAAACATGAAATTACTAAGTCATTAATTAATAAGAACTCAAATGTTGATTTGCCTAAGGAAGTTATTGAATCTTTAAATGATGGTGAACTAATAAAGATTCATTATAAAGGTGGTGACAGTCTAGAACCAGTTATTTCTGAGGCCGCACAGAATTTTAAAGTTGATGTTAATATAATTCATGGGAAAATAGATTATATTAATGGTAAGCCAGTAGGTACCTTAATAGTTAATTTGCTTGGAGATAAAGAAGAAAGAAATAAAACAAAGGCATTCATTAATAAAAACGTAATTAAAACTGAAAGAATAGTTAATGATTATTTGGAGGTGATTTAAAATGGAAAGTACAATTGAAATACTTAGAAACGAACTTGGAACAGCTGTAATAGATTCAGCAAAAATGATTGGAATAGCAATGATAATATCTCTTATAGTTGGTGGAGCTTTAGGATTAATATTATATTTAACTTCAAATAAACTATTTTTTAAAAATAAAGTAATAAATTCTATTGCAGGGTTTATTATTAATATAATCAGATCACTTCCATTTGTAATATTATTGGTGCTACTTATTCCATTTACTAAAGTTTTGGTTGGATCTAGTATAGGCCCAGAAGCTGCAACAGTACCAATTACAATAGCTGCAATAGCATTTTTCGCAAGACTTTCAGAAGGAGCCTTTAGCGAAATAGACAGTGGTGTTATAGAGGCTGCTATATCATCAGGGGCAAGCTTTAGACTTATATTATTTGATGTATTAATAGTGGAAGCTTTCCCAAGTTTAATTAGAGGAATTACAGTGAATTTGGTAAGTTTAATAGGATTTTCAGCTATGGCTGGAATTGTTGGAGGAGGAGGTATTGGTGATTTAGCTATAAGATATGGATACTATAGATATGAAACTGGAGTAATGATAGTAACAGTTCTTATATTAGTCACCTTAGTACAAATAATTCAACTTGTAGGAGATAGCTTAGCCAAACATTTATCAAGAAAATAAATATATTTATATATCTAGATTATTATTTGTAATTATAATGTCATGTTAATATATGTAAATTAACCCCACTTAAATTAGGTGGGGTATTATTTATCTAAAAATACTGTTAAAGAAATAGGAGTAATTGCTTAATATTAGCAAGTTCTATTTTCTGGTACGTTTGAAGGATCTTGAATTTGAGTAGTGAAAAAGTAGTCATGATCATGATTATTACCATCTGCTCTTCCTGTTTCACCTTTAACTAAATGAATGTGTTTTCCATTAATTAGCCAAATAGCAGGACCTGTAGTATCACAAATTTTATGAGCGTGATCATCAAAAGTATCTGTAAATGCTTCTACTCTATGAACATGAGAATTACCAGATCTAACAGCAGGACCTGTTAATCCAGCTGTACGGTGATTGTGAATTACACATTCATCATTTTCAGCATAATCTGTACTAGTTGCAAATTCATGATTATGGTTTGGTATTCTAAATAAATTTTCTCTTGATTCTCTATTTCTATTTCTATTTAAAGAATTTTCATCAAAGAAGACATCACCATTATTTGAATAATTATTACCGTTTCTTGACATTTAAATTTCCTCCTTGGTTGTTTAAGATAATATATACTATGATACTTATGCATAATTTGTGATACTACATGCAGAAAATTATGTAATTACTTTAGGCATATGAAAAAATAACAAGTCAAAAATTTCATGATTATTTTTAACCAGGTAATTAAGTAAATTGTTCTAATAGTCATGCCTATTAGGGCAATTTGATGACACATCATGGTTGAAAATAGGCTTGACAGATGGACTTGTTATTTCTTTGATTATGCCTTAATATAAGTTTGGATGAAAATATTATTTGAGTTATAATATACTAAATAAGCAAAAAGTATTGGGGGCATATAAATGAGCAAATATTGGAATGATAAAGTGAAAAGTATAGAACCATATGTACCAGGGGAGCAGCCTAAAGATAAAAAATACATAAAATTAAATACAAATGAAAATCCATATCCACCATCACCAAATGTAATTAAAGCTATGAAGGAAGCAGTAAATGAAGATTTAAAACTATATCCAGATCCAACATGTGATGATCTTATAGGTGAAATTTCAGAATACTATAACATATCAAAAGATGAGGTTTTTGTTGGAAATGGATCAGATGAAATACTAGCATTTTCATTTATGACATTCTTTTCTAAAGATAAAAAGGTTTTATTTCCAGATATAAGTTATACATTTTATAAAGTTTATGCAGAATTATTTGATTTAGACTATGAATTAGTTAAATTAGATGATGATTATAATATAAAAATTGATGAATTTAAAAGAGAAAATGTTGGGGTAATACTTCCAAATCCTAATGCTCCAACAGGTAAATATATTGATGTAGAAAAGTTAAAGGAGCTAGTTGAAAATAATAAAGATAATATAGTTATTATAGATGAAGCTTATGTAGATTTTGGAGGGGAATCTATGTCTAAGTACATAAATGATTATCCAAATCTTTTAGTAATTCAAACATTTTCAAAATCAAGAGCTTTAGCAGGTATAAGAGTAGGATTTGCACTTGGAAATAAAGATTTAATTGATGGATTAAATAGAGTGAAAAATAGTATGAATTCTTATACAATAGATAGAACTTCATTAGCAGGGGCTAAAGCTGCAATTAAAGATAAAGGTTATTTTCAAGAAATAAGAAATAAGATTATTAATACTAGAGAATACTCTGCTAAAAATTTAGAGGATTTAGGCTTTAAAGTACTAGAATCAAAATCAAATTTTTTATTTGTTACACATAAAAAATTAAAAGCTAAGTTAATATATGAAAGTTTAAAAGATAAGGGAGTATTAGTTAGATATTTTAATAAAGAAAGAATTGATAATTTCTTAAGAATAACAATAGGTACTGATGAGGAAATGAATGTATTATGTATGAAGCTAAGAGAAATAGTAGAAGAAAATTAAATGTATAAATTTTTAATTAAATATATATTGCAATAATGTTTCTTCATAAAATATGACTATATGATATTAGATTTAATGTAGCTTATTAATTACAATAAATAAATAAATAAATATTTATGGACTGCAATATAGTGAATGAAAATTCACTATATTGCAGTCTTTTTTTATTATCAAGGTGTTATACCAGTATAAAATTTGTAGACAATTTTAACTAATATTTTTTACAATTAAAAATATTATGAGTATTAGAGATTATTTTATTAAAATTATCTTAAAATATTTTAGCAGTATTTGTGATTTAAGCCTAAAAATGATATAATTTACATTGCAAATATGGGGGGAGAAAAGATGAAAAGAAAACAAATAAAAGGATTAGCAGTACTTGCTGTAGTATTGTGTATTAATAGTGTTCCAATCGTTGCTCATGCCAATACTACAACTTCAAATATAGAAATTAATGAGCAAGAAAAAATTGAGGATAACTGGCTAACTAGAGAAGTTGCGTCTCAATTAGATAAGGAAGTGGACGATCTTACTAAGCAAGATTTCCTATATATAAAAAAAATAGATTTAAGCTATGGGAAAATAAATGATAAGATTCCTAAGGAAATATCATTATTAAAAAATTTAGAGTATTTAAATTTAAATTATGCTAAGATAAATGAAATACCAGAAGAGCTAGGAGATTTACAAAAGCTAACTTATTTAGATTTAGGTGATAATAAACTTAGAGACTTGCCAGAAAATATTGAGAATAAAGTAATAAATGGATATTACACTTATTGTAATTTAGATGGGAATAATTTTAGCCTACAAGAAGGATGGCATTTTCTAAACGGAAAATGGTGCTACCTGGATAGGCGTGGAGATAAGTTAACTAAATCACAAACAATAGATGGAAAAGAATATGAATTTGATAAGGATGGAAATGTAAAATTAGGCTGGGTAGAAGATGGAGATAATTTTTATTACTATGACCAAATGAAGGGAATGGTTAAAAATGATTGGCAGACTGTTGAAGGAAAATGGTATTATTTTGATGAAGATGGGGTAATGCAAAAAGGACTTAAAACAATTAAGGGTGTTAAATTTTACCTAAAAGACAATGGTGAAATGGCTAAAGGCTGGCAAGACATTGCTGGAAAAATGTATTATTTCACAGAAACTGGTGGAATGAAGTATGGATGGATTGATGTTAATGGCGACACTTACTATTTAGATGAACAGACAGGTGAAAAGGCAGCAAATGAAGAAAAGACCATAAACGGATCTAAATATAGATTTGATGCTACTGGTAAGTTAATGACAAATGTATGGATTGATAACTATAATTATGTACAAGCTAATGGACAAGCTGTAAATACTTATTATGATTATTCACACTCAAATTATAATTATAATTTATTTAAATACATGACAGATAAAAATAATAGAATAAGTGTAGATAATACAGCAGTATATCTACATGGTGGAGATACAAGTAATAACTGTGTATTTTTTGCATCTGAAGCATTAAGAAGAGTTGGTTTTGATATTCCTAAATCAATGGCTAACACATACCAATTTGAAAATGAGTTAAAGAGACAAGGCTTTGTATATAGCTATGATTTATCTCAATTGAAACCAGGAGATATTGTATTTACTAATAATTATAGTCATGTATATATATTTATGTGCTGGGATAAAGATGGATATGCATATATTGTAGATAATCAAAGTTATAATTTTGGAGGCAAAATTCTTCATAGAAGAAATGTATTAGGCGATACATCTATTACAGATAGAGCTACACATTTTTATTATTATCCAAACTAAATAGAGTATAGAATGCAGAGGAGACAATTATGGATTTAGCTATAAATAAGGAATATGTTTTAAAGACAGCAAAGGAAATATTAGAATTTAATAGTCCAACAGGTTTTTGTTTTGAAATAATGGACAAGATTAAAGATATAGTAACAGGATTTGGGTATGATTTTGAAACAACTAATAAGGGTTGTGGAATAATTACAGTTAAAGGAAAGTCAAATGAAAAAGTAATTGGACTTTCAGCTCATGTAGATACATTAGGTGCTATGGTTAGATCAATTACATCAGAAGGAAAATTAAAGTTTACATTGCTTGGTGGACCAATAGTTCCAACCTTAGATGCAGAATACTGCTTAATTAGAACTAGGGAAGGAAAGCTATATTCAGGTACATTTCTAAGTACAAGTCCAGCTGCACATGTATTTGAAGACAGTAAATCAAAACCACGTGATCCTAATAATATGGAAATAAGAATTGACGAAAATGTTTTAACAAAGGAAGATACTAAAAACTTAGGGATATGTCCAGGAGATTTAATATTTATAGATCCTAAAACAACTATAACAGAAAGTGGATTTATAAAATCAAGATTCATAGATGATAAAGGAAGTGTCTCTTGCTTAATGGGATTGCTTGAACTATTTAGTAGAGAAAAATATGTTCCAAGCTTTACAACTAAAATATTAATTTCAACATATGAAGAAGTTGGACACGGTGCATCATATATTCCAAGTGATATTACTGAAATGATAGCAGTTGATATGGGGTGTATTGGTGATGATTTAACTTGCACTGAATATGATGTATCAATATGTGCTAAAGATTCAGGTGGACCTTATGATTATAACATGGTAACTGATCTAGTTAATTTATCAAAAGAAAATGAACTAAAGTATGCTGTTGATA
>ERZ1036424.416-NODE-416-length-18201-cov-3.232558_pt1 | contig 18201 bp, 16 predicted proteins | sample MGYA00514221_ERZ1036424 | MGnify/ENA primary metagenome ERZ1036424 (study PRJEB33795, sample SAMN09464939) | human gut metagenome | host: Homo sapiens | place: USA: Stanford, California | collected 2016-11 | study: EMG produced TPA metagenomics assembly of the...
CCCTCATTATACTCATCTAGGGGCACTATCAGCTATTTTTTAAATCTTCCATTACTCCACACCTTATCATTTTTATTCTAAATATTAAATTAGTAATACAACAATTTATATATTGCTAAATATATATACTTCTTCTTTAAGAAGATATTATAACTCTATTTCTTCCATATTCCTTAGCTTTATATAATGCCTTATCTGCTTTTTTTATTCCTTCATAAAAACTATTATTAGGCTTATCAAATTCAAAAAATCCTAAACTTACAGTTACCTTAACCATTTTTTTATTCTTAAGCTCATAACTATAATCTTCAACAGCCTTTCTAATTCTTTCTCCTACCATCTGGGCTTTGTTTATGCCTGTATTTGTAAGTAAAATTAAAAATTCTTCTCCACCATACCTTCCGATATAATCACTTTCCCTTAAATTGTTTTTAACTATTTTTGCAACATCTTTAAGTATTATATCTCCTATTTGGTGACCATATATATCATTTATTCTTTTAAAATAATCTATATCCATCATACCTATAGAAAGTTTGTAATTTAATTTATATTTTTCATTCACCAATTTATTTCCTATTTTTAATATTTCATTTCTATTTAAAGTTTCAGTTAAAGTATCATTGTTTGCAAGATAGTTAACTTTATTAAATAATTTCCCATTTTCAAGTGCAATAGCTATATATGAGCTCAATATTCTTAGTTCATTTAAATCACTCATTTTATATGCATTTTTTTTATAACTTTGTACACTCATAACGCCTATTGCTTTTCCATTAACTATAAGAGGAATATATATTATTGACTTTGTACAATTAAAAATCTGTTCCATATTTAATTTAGACTTGTAAATATACTTTGAATATTCTTTTGTTATATCATTTATTAATAATTCACTTTTTCTATTAAAACAATATACACCAAGGCTTTTTCCTTCCTCAAGTTCCTGATCTTTTAAACTTCTTTGTCTTCCATTTTCAACAAATAATTTGTAATTTAACATATTTTTATTTTCTTCATACAATGCTATTCCAAATGTATCTGTTGGCACAAGTTTTTCTACTTCATCATATATCATATATATGGCTTTTTCTATATCTAAATTAGAAGTTATCTTTCTCCCTATTTTAGATATACGCTCTATTTTATTATATAACTCTTTATATTCTTGTACTTCTTCTGATATAGTATTATACTTTAAAGCTGAAATCCAATTATGACAATTATAACTATAAAGTTTCTCTTTGTATTCATTATATTTTTCTAATATATTAAGTGCTTCTTTGTACTTGCAGTTCTTTTTGTATAATCTACTTAATTTTTTATAAACTTCTATCTTTAAAAGAAGATATTCTTTTGATTTCAGTTCTTCAATTATTTTCAAATAAATTTCTTCTGCTTTATTAATATCTTCAAATTCATAAGTACAATCTGCTAATCTTAATAATACCTTTATTTTTATATAAGTATCTTCTCTAACTTCTGCTATTTCAATTGATTTTTTAAATATACATATTGCTTTTTCTCTCTCACCTTTTCTATATAATATTTCTGCTTTTATTGATAATACTTCTTCTTTTCCAATTTCATAATTATTATCATCAATTAGTTTAATAGCTTTTAAACAGTATTTTTCTGCTTCTAATAAATCTTCAATACCTATATAACATACTGAAAGGATTTTATAAGATTCTATTAAATAGTTTATTCTAAAACCATTATGTAAAATTAATCTATCTATTGTATTAAATGCATCAATATAGTTTCTATTAATCACATAAGCCGATGCAATATTAATTAATAATGCCATCATAAGTTCTTCATCTTCTATTTCTTTTGCAATATTAATACCCTTTAAACCATTTTGTATTGCTAAATCTAATAATCCTAGCTTTTGATAATCTACTAATAGAGCATTATATGTTCTTCCTAATTCTCTCTTTTCATTTGTATTTTCAAAAAACTGATTTGATTTCCAATGAAAATCTATAGCCTCTAAAATATTGTCCTGAGCCTCTTCACACCACCCAATATATAATAAGCATAAATTTTCAGCTGTTTTATAACCTGCTTTGATATTTTCTAATGTAAATTCTCTAAAATATTCTATATAACTTTCATCTTTTTTAAATTGTTCAATGTGTTCTTTTAAATTAATTTTTTCATTTTCCAATATAGAATCCCTCCTTACTTATATTATTGTATTTTTATATCTAAAACATTACATTAATAATAATTTATATTAATTGATTATAAAATATTATTATAAATATTGCTCAATTACATTCAAAACTCCATCAGAATCATTTTTTTCTGCAGTATAATTAGCAATGGCTTTAACCTCTTCACTGGCATTTTTCATAGCATATCCATATTTTACTTGCTTAAGCATTTCAATATCATTACCACTATCTCCAAATGCAATGCACTCTGAAGGATCAATTCCCCATTTCTCCTGTAATAAAGCAATTCCATAGCCTTTATTTCTACCTGGGGATATTAAATCTATTGAATCATGTCCGCTAACTACTGGAATTAAGTTTTTTTCAATAATCGGCAGAAGCATATCTCTTATATCATATGTTAATTCACTTGGCGTAACTAGTGCTAATTTTAAAATTTGGTCATCTATATTGCTAAAATCCCCTATTTCTTCTAATCTATGATAATATTTTATCATTTCATCATAGAAATCCTTTTGTCCTTTTAGTATGTATGCAGAAGATTTCCCACAAACGCCTATTTTTACATTTTCATACTCACTACAGGTTTCTATTACTTTAAGCGCAACTTCTTTAGGTATTTTAACAGATGATATCTCTTTATTATCCTCAATTATCAATGCCCCATTTTCAGCTACATAAGTTAATTCATCTTGATAATCTTCAAAAAAAGATTTTAATTGATAATATTGATTTCCACTAGCAACAACAAATTTAATACCTTTATCTTTCATCTTATTATAAATACTTCTAAATCGCTTACGATCATATGTCATATCACTGTGCAGAAAAGTCCCATCCATATCTACAGCTATTAATTTAATTTTATTCATTTAAACACTCCATCCTATTAATTATATTAAATAGCATACATTATATTTTCATTTCTTTATAAGTATAATATATCATATTTTTATTTTTTATCAGCATCTATTCTTTTAATTCTTTTATTTATAGTAAAATAAATAAAAAACCTCTGAAGAATTAACTTCAAAGGTTTTTATTTATTAAAAATTATTTGCTACTGCTGATGCTATTGCTTCTGCTACCTCTTGTTGACTATTAGAATCTGCTGTTCTCTTAGCTTCATCTGGATTTGTTATAAATCCAACTTCAATTAATACAGCTGGCATATTTGTATTTCTAAGTACAAATAATGATCTTCCTGCATCGCTTTTAGCTCCTCTATTTTTAGCATTTATTTTATCTGAAATACTATTATTTATAGCAGTAGCCAATTTTTTACTTTCTTCAATTCTGCTTTGATCTAATTTACCTCCAAAACTATCATCTTGAGTAGTAACAGTATAATAAGTTTCTACACCAGATGCAGATGCAGTAGCTGAATTATGATGTATACTTATAAATAAATCAGCATTTATATTGTTTGCTGCATTTACTCTATGAGTAAGGCTCTCAGTTAACGACCCATATGATGGTCTTTCACCATTCTGCCTTGTCATTATTACAGTATATCCTCTTTTTTCAAGCTCAGTTTTTAGTTTTTCTGCTGCTTGCATATTTAAATCTGTTTCACTATAAGTCACACCATCTATATTACTTTCTGCTCCATAGTCTTTTCCATAATCATGACCTGGATCTACCACTATTACTTTTTTACCAGTAGATGGTACTTGATTATTAGGATTACTTGGTGTTGTAGTTTCACTAGAATCAATATCATTATTTTCGTTCTTATTACCTTGTCGTTTTCCATCTGATCCTATGTTGTATCCATCAATAATAGTATTTGTAAGCATTCTTCCTGTACTTATATCTAAATAGTAGGTATCACCATTTGATGTTGCCCAACCTGTTGCCATAACTCCGTTATCTTTTAAGTAATACCAAGTTCCATTTAAATTAAGCCATCCTTTAGCCATTACACCATTATCATATAAATAGTAATCCTGCCCATTTTCATTAATCCATCCTGTTGCCATTGTTCCATCTGAATTAAAATAATACCAATTACCATTAATATTTGTCCATTCAGTCTTCATAACTCCATTATCACCAAAATAATAATTTTTACTGTCTATGGTTCTAAGTCCAGTTACCATACTTCCATCACCTTGAAGGAAATACCAATTATTATTCTGTTTAAGCCATCCAGTTCTTACTTTAGAATTATCAAAGTAATACCATTTCCCAGATATTGCAGTCCAACCGTTATATCTAGACATAACTCCTGAATCTTTCAAATAATATAATCCAGTTCCATCATTAATAAAACCTGTTGCCATTGCTCCAGAATTTTTTAAATAGTACCAATTTTCATCTAGATTAAGCCAACCATTAACCATAATTCCAGACTTATTAAAATAATACCAAGTACCATTATCATTTAACCATCCAATTTCCATCTTACCATCTTCATTTAAATGATACCAGTCTCCATCAGGATTAATCCATCCCTTTGCCTTTGTATTATCTGATTTATAGTAATACCAATTTCCATCTTCTTTTTTCCAGCCAATATTGGATGTAATATTAACCTTATCATTCTTTCCAATATTATCTGTTATTTCAGGCTTAATTTCTGAAACAACTTCAGAACTATTAACTCCATCTGGTTTAGACTCCTGTGTTCCTGGATTTGGAGTTACATTTGATGTGCCACTATTATTATTAGAATTATTATTATTATTATTAGAATTATTGTTATTAGATTTATCTTCCTCTTCTATTCCTGAATAAAGAAGTAAGCTTTCGTATAGTGCATTTATCTCATCACCATATGTACTACTTGGTGCCCAATTGCCACTTAATGAAGATACTGTAGTTGCTTTACCTTTAATCGTCATAAAATGTCTAGGATCATTAGAATCACTTTTAGGGTATCCATTTGCTCCTGCATATAATGCCAGATGATCTAAATGAGCTTGTACCCCTATATCCCAGCTTGAAAATCTTTGGTGTGCATTTGGATCATAATTATCTCCACCTGCTGCTGTTTTAAGTCCACATGGATTATGAAAACTTGCATCTATTACTCCTCCAAATTTACCATATCCAGTTTCTTTTGCAGACTGCACATAAGCAATCGCTGGATTAACATTTCCATGCTCTGATGAATAATCCCAATAAAGCTTCGCTAAATTCATGAATTCTTCTGTTGCCCCTTTACTCTTTGCCCATGCTTTAGCTTGATTTGCTGTAACTTCAGTTTTAGATATTATTTTGTTATCTGTAGTAGCTGCTTGTACGTATACTTTTGGAAATATGCTTAATATCATTGCAAAAGAAATTACAAAAATAATAAGCTTCTTTTTAATATTCAAAATAGTTTTCCACTCCTTCCCATTAGATTTTACTCCAAAATATACTAATATTAAAGAAAAATTATATATTTTCGCCTGTATATTTTAAAATAATATTTATGTCCTTATAATTCTTTTATAATTATCCAATTGTAGCAGTAAATAAAGTGCCATTATTACAATAATGACACTTTATTTACTTATACGATTATTAATTTTAAAAAACTGCTATTATGTATAAACACTGATATCTATAATGATTTTTCAATTAGCTTACTATTATTTTTAAATAAATTAAATATAAACTCTTTATTAATACAATCAAAAGAAACAGGTGCTTTAGGATTTTCATCATATTCATGAATATTTTTAACTAACCAAATAACATCATACCATTTGTTAAATTTATTTCCTGTTTTTTTATACACACCTATTTCGCTAAACCCAAAGGCTTTATGAAGACCTATGCTTTTATCATTTGGTAATGTTATACATGAATATAGATTATAATATCCCTGCTCCTTTAGGATTTCAATAATGCATTTATAAAGATACTTTGCTATCTTTTTTCCATGATATTTCTCTGAAATATAAATTGATAATTCAGCATTCCATTGATATGCTTTTCTTTCATGTTGATAGTGTGCATATGTATAACCAACTATTTCATTATCAATTTCACAAATCAACCAAGGAAATTGTTAAATTCTATTAAAGTTGGAACTTCATACTCAAATGTTATAGGTGTATTAATAATGTATGGTTTATAAATATCTATGATTTGTTTTACATCCTCTTCTATTACAGGTCGTATGTTTATTTTCATTTTATAGCCCCCTATTATATCATTGAGATTTCATAATTTTTTTAAATTAAAAAGAATACTTATTTAATAAATATTGAATATTAATTTTCAATTTTATTAAATAAGTACACTTTATATAGTATTTTTATTATTTTCTAATTATTATAATAAAGATTTTCTGATGGATAATTTGGATCGCAAGTAACTTCTATACCAAGTTTTCCTAAAGTCTGATCATCTCTTCTTGACAAAATAGTAGTGGAATGAGCTTGACATCCTTTTAATAAGCTTAGTTTCTCCATAGCAACTGCTGCAGTTGGGTTTGTAGCTGCTGAGATACTTAATGCTAGAAGAATTTCTTCACAACTTAAAGTCACATTTCTCTCATTAAATGTTTTAGTTTTAAGATTTATTATCGGTTCAAGTATAACAGGTGATATTAAATATATATCGTCTGATATATTTGCCAAATACTTAATTGCATTAATTATTACTGCTGCTGCCCCATCCATTAATTCAGAATTTTTTCCTGTTAAAATCGTTCCATCTTTAAGTTCTAAAGATACAACTGGACATATATCATTTGTAAGCTCTTTAATTTTCAATGATTTTTCTCTAGCTGGAAGAACTACCTTTCTATCTGTCTCTTTCAAATTTAATTCTTCCATAATTAATTTTGATCTTTCAAAGGTTTCTTTGTCAACATAACCTTTTTTGTATTCGCATCCTGTTTTAAAGTACCTTCTTATTATTTCTTGCTTTGATGCTTCTTTAACAACATCATCATTAATTATACCAAAACCAACTCTATTAACTCCCATATCTGTAGGCGATTTATAAACTGATTCTTTTCCTGTTATCTTTTCAATTATTCTCTTTAAAACTGGAAATGTTTCAATATCCCTGTTGTAGTTAACTGCAACCTTATTATATGCATCCATATGAAATGAATCTATCATATTAACATCTTTTAAATCAACTGTAGCTGCCTCATAAGCGATATTTAATGGATGCTTTAACGGTACATTCCAAACTGGAAATGTTTCAAATTTTGAATACCCTGCAGCATTTCCTCTTTTTGCTTCATGATATAATTGTCCCAAACATGTAGCAAGCTTTCCACTTCCTGGTCCTGGAGCTGTAACAACAACTATAGGTTTTGTTGTTTCTATATATGGATTTTTAACATATCCCTCTTCACTAACTATAGTATCAACATCTGTTGGATAACCTTTAGTTGCTTTATGTTTATATACTTTTATTCCCCTTCTTTCAAGCTTGTTTATAAATACTGTTGTTGCAGGCTGTCCATCAAATCTAGTTATAACTACACTATTAACATCTAAGTCATATGCTCTTAGGTCGTCAATTAATCTTAATACATCCATATCATATGTAATGCCAAAATCGCCTCTTATTTTATTTCTTTCTATGTCTCCTGCATAAACACATATTACAACTTCAACTTTTTCCTTTAATTTGTGTAATAATTTAATTTTCGCATTTTCATCAAAGCCTGGAAGTACTCTCATAGCATGTCTATCATTAAAAAGCTTGCCTCCAAATTCTAGGTAGAGCTTATCATAATCATTTACTCTCTCTAATATGTATTTTGATTGTTCCTCTAAATATTTTACATGATCAAATCCTATCATCTCAATTGTACCTCTCTCACTTTTTCTTTCTAAAATCCATTATTATATTATTACATAAAGTATTAGCCTTGTAAATTTATTTATATGATTATTTAAAATATTACCCCCTTATATTTAAAATATAAGGGGGTAATATTTTTGATTACATAACCATAATATAATTAGCTATATAAATAACTTTTAATATATTAGAATTCTTTTGCAACTGTTTTTGCTTTTTCGATAGCATCTCCAATTATCTTATCTACATCTTCACCAACAACATCTAATTTTTCTGCTGAAATAGTAGTAATATCCTTAATGCCTACAAATTGTAATATAGTTCTTATATATTGTCCATCCATTTCAAGTGGTGTTCCTTCATAAGCTCCACCTCTACCTGCAATATAAACAGCCTTTTTATTTTCTAAAAGACCAACTGCACCTTGTGCTGTATATTTGAATGTAATTCCTCCAACGCAAATATAATCAACATATGCTTTTAATATTGCTGGAACAAATAAATTCCACATTGGAGCTGCAATAACATATTTATCAGCTTCTGCAAATTGATAAGTATATTTTAAAACTTTATTTTTTCTGCTTTCTTCATTCTTTTCACCAAATGTTGCTGCTAAATCTTCTGGTCTTAAAAAGTCTATTCCTTCTTTGTATAAATCTAAAGTTATAACTTCATCATTAGGATTATTTTTTCTATATTCTTCTATAAAACTATCAGAAACTTTAAAAGTTCTTGAATCTCCTTCTGGCTTTATGTTTGCTTTAATGTATAATACTTTACTCATTTTTAATCTCCTTATTCTTTATATAATATTTTTTAAAGATAAAATTTATCAGACTTCTTCATTTCTATTACTAATATATGTGATTTTTCTTTAGCCTTAATTCTTATATCTTCCTCAACAATTTCCATAGCATCTCTTTTATTTAAATCAATACTATTAATTGAAGATTTCCCTTCAATCTGGACAAGATAAGCCTGTCTGTTTTTATCTATATTAAATGGTATCTCATTATTTTTTTCTAATGAAAGAGAGTACATATTTATATCTTGATGCACTTTTATTGGTGCATTTCCATCATCTCCTGATACCATGTATAACCATTTATTTTCTCGTTCTTCCCATTTAAATTCATGATCTCCATAATTAGGTTCATAATGCATTTTATCTGGAACTATCCATATTTGAAGTAATCTCAATTTTTCATTTCCATTATTATATTCACTATGATAAACGCCTGTTCCAGCACTCATATATTGCACATTTCCTCTTGTTAACACACCTTTATTTCCCATACTATCTTTATGTGTTAACTCTCCATCTATAACATAAGATACTATTTCCATATTCTCATGTGGATGGGTGTCAAAACCTGTTTGACCTTCAATTAAATCATCATTTAATACTCTAAGTACTCCAAAATTTACGTTAGAAGGATTAAAGTATTCTGCAAAAGAGAAATGAAATGAACTATTTAACCAACCATGATTGGATTTTCCCATATTCTTATTTTCTATTTTTCTTAAAATATTTAAGCACCTCCTCTAAATTAAAATTTTATAATATTTATTGTTTACAATTTAATTATGTAATAGACACCCTTATTTTACAAGTACGAATATATTTATTAGTTAGTAATAAATATGTGACTTTTGGATAAATACACTAGTTACATAAAAAAATCATAGCTTTTTAATGCTTACATTGTACAAAAGTAACATCATGATCTTTTATATAATCTCGTCCAAAATCAATTAATAAATTTAGAATCGGCAGGAATTTCTTACCTGTTTCTGTTAATGAATACTCAACTTTTGGCGGTATTTCATTAAATACTTCCCTATGTACCATATCATCTTTTTCAAGTTCCTTTAACTGTAGAGAAAGTACTCCATGAGAAATATTTGATATCAACCTCTCAAGTTCATTAAAACGTGTAGGTTTCAAACTAAGATAATATAATATTATAAACTTCCATTTACCTTCAACTATTTTTTGGGTTGTCCTCATAGGACAAACACATCCATTTGGTGTTTCTATTATCAATTCATTTATTCCATCTATATCTACCATTATGTCCTCCTTATTCAGAAAATATTCTATATAAATTTTAACAAATTGTATTTACTTTTTCTATAAAAAAGGCATCCAAGTATTAAACTTAGATGCCTTCGAAATTAAAATACTACAATTCTACCTTCCAAAGTCCGTGTAAATTGCAATATTCATAAACTACTGCATTTTCTATATCCTCAAATACAGCTTCTGGTTTATCACTTGGAGTTAAGTATACATATTCTATACCCTTATCTGAAGCTAATGCAATCCATTGAATATAATGTTCGTCAGTCATTGGATGCTCAACAGATCCAACTTGTACATATATTTTACCATCTTTTCTAGTTGCAACTGGTACATGTTTTTCTTGAGCAGCATCTGTAGTATTAGCTACTAGCTCTACCATATTTTGACCACAGCATGATAACTTACCGCCACCATTATTTATAAGACTTACAATATTACCACATAATTCACAACGATAAAATGTAACTTTTGATTTCATATTATAACCACCTTTCACAATGTTATACATATATTATATCATTGAAATTATGTTAATTCATTTATTAATTTTAGTCTTTTTTTCTTATATTAACTTATAAATATACAATATTATATATAATTCGATTTGCTTAGTTAATACTTAATATAAGGTTTCTGCTTCATCTATTTGATCAAATAATTCTTTAAGTTCTTTTGCAGCCTTTTCAATTTGGTGATTGTCCTGTTTATCTAAAATTTCTTCAAACTGTCTAAGATAATAATCTATTTCGTTTCTAACTTCACCAATATTTTCTTCATATAATCTTTCCCCTCTAGATAAAAGTAGCTTATTTTCTTCTTTACTTCTTGGATGTATTTTCAATTCACTAAGTTCTTTTAATCTTTCCTCAATTTCTTCTTCTGTCATATTTCCTTCATTCTTTTGAATTACTATACGCTTTTTTATTTTTGTTGATACAACTGTAACCTCAACTTCTAGTATTGAATTAATATCATAGGTATATGTAACATCTATAGCTTCTTTTCCTGCTGGTCCCTTTGGAACATTAATATTAATCTCTCCAAGATAAACATTATTCTTTGAAAATCTGCTCTCACCTTGTAAAATTTCAACTCTAATTTGTGTTTGATTTTCATAAATAGTATATAATCTTTCTGTTCTGCTAACTGGAATTACTGTATTCCTCTCAATAATAGGACAAAAATGACCAGATTCATAATAATTTCCTTGCTTTTGAACTGATATGTTTGTTCCTAAAGTATATGGACATACATCAGTTAAAACTATTTCTTTAATGGCCAAGTTTCTCTCTTTCATTGCTCCTTGTATTGCTGATCCTAATGCAACTGCTTCATCTGGATTAATATTAGTATTAGGTAGTCTTCCAAATAATTTTCCTACGAAATTACGTATTATTGGAAATTTTGTAGCTCCTCCAACTAATATTATTTCATCTATTTCTTTTAATTTTATATTTGCATCTTTTAAAGTTCTTTCAATTGGTTTACGTATTTTAGCTAATAGTAATTGACATGCTTTTTCATATTCATCAATTGATATTTCACACTCTAAAAATTCATCATTTATTTTACATTTTAATAGTGATATTTTAGATTTAGAAAATCCTAATTTACATATTTCTGCCTGTTTTCTTATATGAGCTATGGTTCTACTATCTAATAAATCTATATCTATATCTTTATTTTTAATAAACATATTCATAAGAACTTCTGTGAAGTCTTCTCCACCTAAATAATTATCACCTGCTACTGCTCTTACTTCCATTACATTTTTATATAATTCTAATATAGAAACATCAAATGTACCTCCACCAAGATCGAAAACCAAGAATTTTGTATTAATTTTTTCTTGATGTAATCCATATGCAATTGCAGCTGCTGTTGGCTCATTAATCATTCTTTCTACTTTAAGTCCTGCAAGCTGACCTGCTCTTTGTGTTGCTTTTCTTTGTGCATCATTAAAGTATGCTGGTACACTTATTACAGCCTCTGTTATATTTTGATTCAAAAATTCTTCTGCATCTTCCTTTAATGAACGAATTATAAATGAAGATAATTCTTCTGCTGTAAAAGTTTTTTCTCCAAGTTTAAATGACTTCTGTGTCCCCATACTTCTTTTAAATACTTCTGCTGTAAATTCTGGATATTTTATTTTACGCTCTCTTGCAGTCTTACCTATATACACTTGTCCATCATCATCCATACTTACAACTGATGGTGTTAAATTATCTCCCAATCTATTTGGTATTATTACTGGTCCATTTTCTGTAAAATACGATACTAAACTATTTGTAGTGCCTAAATCTATTCCTATTATCATATATTGTCTCCCCCACTCTATAGCTATACTATTACTTATGCTAATTTTTCTACTCTTTTTACAGCTTCTAAATATTTATCTTCACTTTCATTTATTTCTAACGCCTTTTTATAATTAATAAGTGCTTCTTTATAGTTTTTATTTTCTTCATATATTTCTCCACAAGTAAAATAAGATTCATGGCATTGGCAAAATTCACAATTACCACATACTTTAGCTTCAATTGACTTATTTAAATATAATAAAGCCTCTTTATACTTATTTAATCCTTTGTAGCAACATCCTATATTATTTAAAACATATGCTGTCATAGAATTACTTGCTAAGAATTTCCTTAAAGACTTTTTATAATTCATTATAGCACTTAACTTCTTTCCCATCTTACTATAGGTGTCTGCAATTGATAAATAGTTTATAGGTTTTCCCCCATCTACTTTAATTTGTTTTAAGAAGCATTTAATAGCTTTATCATATTCATTAATTTCCTCATAAACATATCCCATACTTCTATAAACAAAACTATGCTTAGGATTAATAGATACTATTTTTTCATACCAATCTAAAGCTTTCTTATAATCTTTCATTGCTCTATAAACATCACCTATTTCATCATAGTAATCTTCTTTATCAATATTTTCAATTTTAAGGCCTTGTTTATAACTATCAATGGATTCTTCATACAATTTCATTCTTCTATATAACTTTGCTTTATTGTAATAAAGACTATCTTCATTAGGAATCTTTTCTATTCCAATATTATAATATTTCAATGCCATCTCATTATCTTTAAGTTCAATATAACATCTTGCTATATTATTAAATGGATTCACAAAATCTGTATCTTCAATGACATTAATAGATTTTTTAAAATAATATATTGCTTTTTCATATTCACATATATTTTTATAAAGACATCCTATATTATTATATGCAAATGTGCTATTTGGATTTATTCTAAGAGCCTCTTCATAGTCTGACTTCGATTCTTCCATTCTATTATTTCTTGAATGAAGTATTCCTCTCTGAATATATTGGTATTCACTTGGATCTATTTCTATCTGCCTTGTAAAATATTCTAATGCTGTATCATCATCATTTTGATTTTCATATATTTCCCCTAAAGAATTATTAGCTGTTGGATGTTCAGGGTTTAGCTCTAAGACTTTTTTATAGAATTTTATTGCTAAATTCAGTTCATTTTTTTCTTCAAATATTTCTGCTTTTTTTAAATATGAGAATTCATTTTTAGAACTATTCTTTATAGTAAAGTCATAATCTTTGAGCGCTAAATCAAATTCACCTTTTTTTCTATATATATATCCTCTTAAATAATAGTTATCTAAATCATTACTATTTATCTTAAGAGATAAGTTTAAATACTTAATAGCTTCATCTAAATCATTTTTATCACATTCTACTAAAGCTAATTCATAATATACTTTATTATTCGCATTTTCTATATTAAAATCCCCATTTTCATCTTTATATGTTTCTATGATTTTTTTACAAATATCTTCTGCTTCGCAAACTTTATCTAAGTTTCTTAAAGCTTTTGCTTTATATAATTTTATATCATTATCATCTATTTGAAATTGTTCAAATTCATTTGCTATATCTATCATCTTTTCGAATTCATCATATTCAAAATAAATCTTCATTTTTATTAAATATGGTTTTGAAAAATATTGATATATAGAAATTGCATAATCACATGCTTCCATAGAATCTCTATAGTAGCCTAGTTCATATAATGCTTCAGCTTTATTTACATATATTGTAGCCTGAGAATCATCTAAAGATAGTGCTTTTTCTGACACTTCAAGACTTTCCTCAAATCTTCCTAACCTATTTAAAGCATTTGCTTTATAATCTAAAGAAGAAATATCATTATTACACTTTTCTATTGATTTATTAAAACATTCTATAGATTCTTCATAACGATTTAAATAGAAAAGTTGCTTTCCTTTTTGATAATAGACATATGATAATCTACCTTTTCTTTCACTTTCTTTATCTTCATCATTGTTTTCGGTTAACTCCGCTTTATTCTCTTCTATTTCATCATTTATTGTTTTTTCCTCATCTTCAATCCATTTATCAAAAAACTCAAAAGCTTCACTATATTTTCCTAAAGCTGAGAAGGCTCTTCCAAGCAAATCATAACATTGTCTTTTATCTTCTCTTTCTTTTGGTTCAATCATTTTGGCTACACTTATACATTCATCATACTTGTAATTTTCATAGCAGCACCATGCCAGTCTAAATTTTTTGCTTATGTCTTCTAGATTTTCTTCTATCTCTACTTTATACTTTTCAATTAATTTATCATTAACCTCAATCATCTTATTTCTAATATAATTATCATACCTACTTCTTCTAATTAATTCTATATACATATCTTTAGCTTCATCTAACTTCTCTTGTTCTAAATACACATCTGCTAAACCTGTCATAGAGTTAAAATCATTCGGTAATATTTCCAAACATTTTTCATAATATATCCCGGCTTCATCTATATTTTTCTCAGTCCACTCTATTTCAGCCATACAATATACTATAGATATGTCATTAGGATATTTTTCTAATAAAGGAGTACATATTTTTCTTGCATCTATTGTATTGTCATTTATGATTAAATAACGTACTTTTAGAACATTTAAATATGGATGATAAATGTCTAAATCCTCTATTTCTTTTAACGATGTTTCTACTTTTTCCATTTCTCTATTATTAATATCTTGTCTAATCTTATAGTATAGCCTTATCCACGTTTCATAATCTTTTTCGTCATTTATTTCAAATAAATCATATTTCAAACTGCTAGGATAATCTATATTATATATAACATAATCTATAAATTGATAAGGAAAGCTTTCATATAGTTCTTCTTTTCTCTCTTTTAAGTCTAAATAAGAATCTAATAAATTCCATATATTATGTGGAAGATAATAATAATCCATTAAAAATTTTAGCAATGCATTACACGCCTCATCTCTTGTATCTAACCCAATGCAAATTTCATCATCCAATATTTCTTTCCATGAATCTTCATTTATTCTTTTTGAAAATGTATTATATGTATTTGTAACTTTTTTTGTCCAAATTCCTAGTTCACTACTATCATCTTCTGGTTCATCAATTTCATCTGCCAATTCTAATACTTCTTCATAGGCTCTTCTAAGACTTTTAAATCCTTCTGGATTATCTTCTGGATTCACTTCTGTAAGCTTATTCATATATGCTTCTTTTATTTTTTCTTTATCTTTGGTTTCTTCAATTCCTAATATACTCCAATTTCCCATAACTCTCTTATAACCCCTTCTTATAATATTAAATTTAAATACTCAGCTAATTTACAATAAAATACTTTTCAATTTAATATGAAGTATTTATAACTATATTACTATATTAAAATAAATTCCATATTTAGTCTATAGTATATCTATATACAATTTTTAGAAATTAAATTGTTACATAATAAAACTTTAATAATTATAATATCTATGTAATATTAATAAATATAATAACTATTTAATATATACTTATTGTATTTATTTTGATATTTATCTGTAGTATTATTTTTATAATAGGTAAATTTTATATTTGCAAATTTATGGAGGCATTAAAATGAATTGGATAAATGAAATAAAGGAATATGTTCCTTATAACGAACAAGAAAAAACAGATAAAGAACTTATATTAAAATGTATATACGAATATGATAATATACTTACTAGAGAAAATTCTTTAGCTCATATAACAAGTTCTGGATATATAGTTAATAAATCTAGAGATAAAGTCCTTATGGTTCATCATAATATATATAAAACTTGGTCTTGGACTGGTGGCCATGCTGATGGTGATGCAAATTTACTCAATGTAGCTATAAAAGAAGCTAAAGAAGAAACCGGAGTTAAAATTTTTACCCCTGTTTCCGAAAAAATATTATCTTTAGATGTATTACCAGTAATAGGACATATAAAAAATGGTAAATATGTTTCAGCCCATTTGCATCTTTCTGTTGCCTACTTATTAGAAGCTAATGAAAATGAATCTCTTATAATAAAGGAAGATGAAAATAGTGGGGTAAAATGGATTCCAATAAATGAAATTCATAAATACTCAAATGAACCTGATATGGTAGAATTATATTATAAGTTTAATAAAAAAATCTTAAATAATAGACTTTAAAAAAATGGATACCTAAAAGTAATAAATAATAACTTTCAGGTATCCATTTTATATATTATTTTTTATTTAAGTATATCTAATACATATTTCTTATAATCATCAAAAGTTCCAATTTCACTTGAAGCTCCTTTACTTATTTTCTTGCTACTAAAATTATATTCAGCTGATCCATAATTAAATCTAGGACTAGAAACAGCTATACTTGATTCATCAGTTCTATATGTTATTTTAAGTTCTATTAAATCTTTACACAATTCTAATAAACCTTCACAATTATCTAAATATCCTTCTTTAATTTGAGTTAAGACAAAAGCAAATAAATCATATCCTCCAATTAATGGAGTCATAGTAGCATTTCCTACATAAAATATTTTATCTGTATTATAAAAATATTTCATATTATGAAATGCTAAAGTCTCAAATTGACTATTTATTTCTAATCCGCCAATTTTAAATTCTTTAACGCTATTCTCTATACTATTCCAGCTTCTTCTATGAATACTTCCATTATCTTTTATTACTTGTTTAAATCTTGTAAGGGATTTATCTAAATCTTTATCTATACTTACTGCATTTTCATTTATACAAACACTATATTCTCCATTTTCATAAACTAAACTTACTTTATTACTCATAAATAAAATCATCTCCTAATATCAATAATAATTATTATATCATATTTTTTCTTAGATAATTAGTTTTAATTATTGCTTTATTTTTATTTATACCATAATTATTATATATAATAAAGCAAGTCACTTTAATTTTCCTAATTAAAATCACTTGCTCCTGTAAACCAAAAAAATTTTATTTCTTTACTTTTTTTATAGACTCTAAAACATTCTTATATGGCAATAATTTTTTTTCATATTCTTTTACCATTTTATTATCTACTTTTATAAAAGAATAGTAAATATAATTACTTGCCAAATTGCTTATATAAGTTTTAGCAAGTCCAAAAATAAAAAATAACATTCCAAGGATAACAAATATATTATTTTTAAAAATATAAGTTACTAACATCAATGATATTCCTGTCATATACCAAGTAAAACCGCTTTCAATTTTACATTCCTCTTTAATCTTATTAATTTCTATTTTTTCCTCATCAGAAAATTTCTTTTTTTCAATTTTTCCAGACATAATTTACCCTCTCTTACTCTTTTTATTTTAATTATAAATAAATTTTTAACAACTATGTTTTGGTGATTTGCTAACTATTTCAATTGCTTTTGTAACTTGTATAGTTATATCTGTTTCAAATTGATTTTGAGTTGAAGCTAACTTAGCCATTACCCTTCCCATTTCGTTAACTACATAATATGGTTTTAAATTATTTAAAGCTAGAGCACAAATGTCCTTTTTACACTTTTCACATTTACAAACATTCATATTTTCTAATAAATATTCCATCTGCTCTTTAACCCATTTTTCCATATAATTTTTAATACCATCCATTATACTCTCCCCTTTAATGTTCATAATATGAAATTCTTTCTTTAGCAATCTTTAACAAGCTATCCTTATTATTTAGTTTAGGATTTTCTATTACAGAATCTAATAAATAATTGAGAGTTTCCCCTAATTCTTTTCCTTTTTTATATCCAATATCAATCAAATTTTGCCCGTTAACTTTAAGAGATTTTAGATTAAAACAT
>ERZ1036424.418-NODE-418-length-18164-cov-2.684853_pt1 | contig 18164 bp, 13 predicted proteins | sample MGYA00514221_ERZ1036424 | MGnify/ENA primary metagenome ERZ1036424 (study PRJEB33795, sample SAMN09464939) | human gut metagenome | host: Homo sapiens | place: USA: Stanford, California | collected 2016-11 | study: EMG produced TPA metagenomics assembly of the...
TCGCCGACGGCGCGTCGCTGCCGGTTGCCGGTAAGGCCTTTGCCGGCCAACCGTTCCACGACGCCTGGCCGGCGGGCACCTGTATCCGCATCATGACCGGCGCGCCGGTGCCGGAAGGCTGCGACGCCGTGGTAATGCAGGAAGAAACGGAACAAACCGATGCGGGCGTGCGCTTCACCGCCCCGGTAAAAGCCGGGCAAAATATTCGCCGTCGCGGCGAAGATATCGCCAACGGCGCGGTAGTATTCCCGGCGGGCACTCGTCTCACCGTGGCCGAGCTGCCGGTGCTGGCGTCGCTGGGTATTGCCGACGTCAAGGTAGTCCGTAAAGTGCGCGTCGCGGTTTTCTCGACCGGCGATGAACTCCAGTTGCCGGGCCAACCGCTCGGCGACGGCCAGATTTATGACACTAACCGCCTGGCGGTACATCTGATGCTCGAACAGCTGGGCTGCGAGGTGATCAACCTCGGCATTATTCCTGACGATCCGGCGAAGCTTCGCGACGCCTTTATCGCCGCCGACCAGCAGGCTGATGTGGTAATAAGCTCAGGCGGCGTCTCCGTGGGCGAAGCCGATTACACCAAAACTATCCTCGAAGAACTGGGCGAGATCGGCTTCTGGAAGCTGGCGATTAAGCCGGGTAAACCGTTCGCCTTCGGCAAGCTCAGCAACAGCTGGTTCTGCGGCCTGCCGGGCAACCCGGTTTCCGCCACCTTAACCTTCTATCAACTGGTGCAGCCGCTGCTGGCGAAGCTCTCCGGCAACCGCGGCCAAACCCAGCCGATGCGCCTGCGCGTGCGCGCCGCCAGTCGGCTGAAAAAATCGCCGGGCCGCCTCGACTTCCAGCGCGGCGTGCTGCAACGCAATCCGGAAGGCGAACTGGTGGTAAGTACCACCGGCCATCAGGGGTCGCACATTTTCAGCTCATTCAGCCTCGGTAACTGCTTTATCGTGCTGGAGCGCGAACGCGGCAACGTCGAAGCGGGAGAATGGGTCGAAGTCGAGCCCTTTAATCATCTGTTTGGGGGGCTGTAATGGCCGTTGAGCTGAGCGACGAGGAGATGCTGCGCTATAACCGGCAGATCGTACTGCGAGGGTTTGATTTCGACGGTCAGGAGCGGTTAAAAGCCGCTAGCGTACTGGTCGTCGGCCTCGGCGGGCTCGGCTGCGCCGCCGCTCAATATCTGGCGGCGGCCGGGGTGGGTCAGCTCACCCTGCTGGATTTCGATACCGTTTCATTATCCAATCTACAACGCCAGACGCTGCACAGCGACGCGACCATCGGCCAGCCGAAGGTCGATTCTGCCCGCGATGCGCTGGCGCGCATTAACCCGCACGTCCGGCTGGTCACCATCGATGCAATGCTGGATGACGCGGCGCTGGCAAAGCAGATTGCCGACCACCATCTGGTGCTGGACTGTACCGACAACGTTGCTATTCGCAACCAGCTCAATGCTGGCTGCTTCCAACACAAAACCCCGCTGATCTCCGGCGCGGCAATTCGTATGGAGGGGCAAATCAGCGTCTTTACCTATCAGGACGGCGAGCCCTGCTATCGCTGCCTGAGCCGCCTGTTCGGCGAAAACGCCCTCACCTGCGTCGAAGCCGGGGTGATGGCGCCGCTGGTCGGCACTATCGGTTCGCTGCAGGCCATGGAGGCGATTAAATTGCTGACCGGTTACGGCACCCCCGCCAGGGGCAAAATCGTGATGTATGACGCGATGACCTGCCAGTTTCGCGAAATGAAACTGATGCGCCACCCGCAGTGCGAGGTGTGCGGTTCGCGCTAATTTCCCGCCGCCGGCGAGCCAGGTCGCCGGTCGTTTTGTGAACCGTACCATTCTTTTTCTCCACGACGAATTTACCCACACCGCTTGTTGATTTGCATCAATACAACTTTCATTCGAAAGTTATTTAATCTTCATATGCAAATAAGAGGGTAAATCATGATCTTCAACATCCAGCGCTACTCCACCCATGACGGCCCGGGGATCCGTACCGTCGTATTCCTTAAAGGCTGTTCGCTGGGCTGCCGTTGGTGTCAGAACCCGGAAAGCCGCGCCCGCAGCGAAGACCTGCTGTATGACGCGCGGCTGTGTCTTGACGGCTGCGCGCTTTGCCAGCAGGCGGCGCCGGAGGTGATTACCCGTACTCTGGATGGCCTGATAATCCATCGGCAAAACGTCAACGACAGCCACATTGCCGCGCTACGCCACTGCTGCCCTACTACCGCGCTGACGGTCTGCGGCGAGGAAAAAAGCGTGGCGGAAATTATGACGACGGTGCTGCGCGATAAGCCGTTTTACGATCGCAGCGGCGGCGGCATTACCCTTTCCGGCGGCGAGCCCTTTATGAACCCGGCGCTGGCGCAGGCGCTGTTTGAGGCCAGTCATCAGGCGGGCATTCACACCGCCGTGGAAACCTGCCTGCACGTACCGTGGAAGTACATTGAACCCTCTTTACCGTTTGTCGATCTGTTTCTGGCCGACCTGAAGCACGTCGACGAGGCCGTCTTCCAGCAGTGGACCGACGGCAGCGCCCGCCGGGTTCTGGATAACCTGCAGCGCCTGGCGCAGGCAGGGAAAAAAATCATTATCCGCGTCCCGTTAATTCAGGGGTTTAACGCCAGCGAAGCCGATATTACCGCGATTACCGATTTTGCCGCTGACCGCCTGCAGGTCAGCGAAATCCATTTCCTGCCGTATCACACGCTGGGAATGAATAAATACCAACTACTCAGTCAGCCCTATACCGCACCGGACAAACCGCTGGCCGCTCCCGAGCTGCTGGCCTTTGCACAGCAGTACGCGCAAAGCAAAGGTTTAACGGCGACCCTACGAGGATAACTTATGACCACCTTAAAACTGGATACTCTGAGCGCCCGCATTCAGGCGCATAAAATGGCGCTGGTGCATATCGTTAAGCCGCCGGTTTGTACCGAGCGCGCCCAACACTATACCGCCGCCTATCAGCAACATCTCGATAAACCCATCCCGGTGCGTCGCGCGCTGGCGCTGGCGCATCACCTGGCGGAACGCACTATCTGGATCAAGCACGATGAACTGATCGTCGGCAACCAGGCCAGCGAAGTTCGCGCCGCGCCGATTTTCCCGGAATATACCGTCAGCTGGATTGAGAAAGAGATCGACGATCTCGCCGACCGTCCGGGCGCCGGCTTCTCGGTCAGCGAAGAAAATAAGCGCGTATTACATGAAGTGTGCCCATGGTGGCGCGGGCAGACCGTTCAGGACCGCTGCTACGGCATGTTTACCGATGAACAAAAAGCGCTGCTCGCCACCGGTATTATCAAAGCCGAAGGTAACATGACTTCTGGCGACGCCCACCTGGCGGTCAACTATCCGCTGCTGCTGGAAAAAGGGCTCGACGGAATGCGCGCGAAGGTCGCTGAGCGCCGCTCGCGCATTAATCTGACGGTGCTGGAAGATCTGCACGGCGAGCAGTTCCTGAAAGCGATCGATATCGTGCTCGCGGCAGTGAGCGAACATTGCAAACGCTTCGCTACGCTGGCGCGCGACATGGCGGCGCAGGAGTCGCGCGAACTGCGCCGCGACGAGCTGCTGGCGATAGCCGAAAACTGTGAAATTATCGCCCACGAGCCGCCGAAAACCTTCTGGCAGGCGCTGCAGCTCTGCTACTTCATTCAGTTGATCCTGCAGATTGAATCCAACGGTCACTCGGTCTCCTTTGGTCGCATGGACCAGTACCTCTATCCATACTACCGCCGCGACGTTGAACTGCAGCAATCGTTGGATCGCGAACAGGCCATTGAGCTGCTGCATTGCTGCTGGTTGAAGCTGCTGGAGGTCAACAAAATTCGCTCCGGTTCGCATTCCAAAGCTTCTGCCGGCAGCCCGCTATACCAGAACGTCACCATCGGCGGGCAAAATCTGGTCGACGGCCAACCCCAGGACGCCGTCAACCCGCTGTCGTACGCGATCCTCGAATCCTGCGGCCGCCTGCGCTCGACCCAGCCGAACCTCAGCGTGCGTTACCACGCCGGGATGAGCAACGACTTCCTCGACGCCTGCGTACAGGTGATCCGCTGCGGTTTCGGCATGCCGGCGTTTAATAACGACGAAATCGTCATTCCGGAATTTATCAAGCTAGGGATTGAGCCGCAGGACGCCTACGATTACGCCGCTATCGGCTGTATCGAAACCGCGGTCGGCGGCAAATGGGGCTATCGCTGTACCGGCATGAGCTTTATTAACTTCGCGCGGGTGATGCTGGCGACACTGGAAGGCGGCCGCGATGCCACCAGCGGCCAGGTGTTCCTTGCCCAGCAACATGCGCTGTCGAAAGGCAACTTCGCTAACTTCGACCAGGTGCTGGAAGACTGGGACACCCAGATCCGCTACTACACCCGTAAATCCATCGAGATTGAGTACGTTGTCGATACCATGCTGGAAGAGAACGTCCACGATATTCTCTGCTCGGCGCTGGTCGATGACTGCATCGAACGGGCGAAGAGTATCAAGCAAGGCGGCGCAAAATATGACTGGGTTTCAGGTCGGGATTGCCAACCTCGGCAACAGCCTGGCGGCGGTGAAAAAACTGGTCTTCGATCAGGGGGTTATCGGTCAGCAGGAGCTGGCGAAAGCGCTGGCGGAAGATTTTGCCGGCCTGACCCACGAGCAACTACGTCAGCGCTTGATCAACGGCGCGCCGAAGTACGGTAACGATGACGATAGCGTCGACATTCTGCTGGCCCGCGCCTATCAGACCTATATCAACGAGCTGAAGCAGTACCATAACCCACGCTATGGCCGCGGCCCGATTGGCGGTAACTATTACGCCGGTACGTCGTCTATTTCCGCTAACGTCCCGTTCGGCGCGCAGACCATGGCGACGCCGGATGGCCGCAAAGCGCACGCGCCGCTGGCGGAAGGGGCCAGCCCGGCCTCCGGAACCGATCACCTGGGGCCAACGGCGGTTATCAGTTCAGTAGGCAAACTGCCAACCGGCTCGATCCTTGGCGGCGTGCTGCTTAACCAGAAGCTGAATCCTTCCACGCTGGAGAACGAGTCCGATAAGCAGAAGCTAATGGTGCTGCTGCGCACCTTCTTTGAGGTGCATAAAGGCTGGCATATCCAGTACAACATCGTGTCACGCGAAACGCTGCTGGAAGCCAAGAAACATCCTGACCAGTACCGCGATTTAGTGGTCCGCGTCGCCGGATACTCGGCGTTCTTCACCGCCCTGTCGCCGGATACCCAGGACGATATCATCGCCCGCACCGAGCATACTCTGTAAGGAAAATACCCGGCCAGCGCTGCGCTGAGCCGGGTGACATCTTCTGTACCCATTGATGATCGGATAAACTTTCATTCGAAATAAATTTGTGCTGCCCATCACATTGTAATTAGAATGTTACTGGTCGAAGTTAAGCCAGGAGCACCTCTTATGACCGTTAAAGTTATCGTCACCGATATGGACGGAACTTTTCTCAATGACGCCAAGCAGTACGACCGCCCGCGTTTCCTCGCGCAGTTTGCGCAGCTCAAACAGCAAGGTATTGAATTTGTTGTCGCCAGCGGCAACCAGTACTATCAGCTGATCTCATTTTTCCCGGAAATCCGCGAGCAGATTTCGTTCGTCGCAGAAAACGGCGCTCTGGTTTACGAGCATGGCAACCAGTTATTCCACGGTGAACTGACCCGTCATGAGTCGCAGGTGGTGATTGGCGAACTACTGAAAGATCCGCAACTCAACTTCGTCGCCTGCGGCTTGCACAGCGCATACGTTAGCGATAAAGCCCCGGACGACTTTGTTGAGCTGATGTCGAAGCACTACCATCGTCTGCAGCGGGTGAGCGATTACCAGCACATCGACGATACGCTGTTCAAATTCTCCCTCAACCTGCCGGATAGCGATATCCCACAGCTCATCGATAAACTGCACGTCTCGCTGGACGGGATAATGAAGCCGGTCACCAGCGGCTTTGGCTTTGTCGATTTGATTATCCCCGGCCTGCATAAAGCCAACGGCATCAGCCGCCTGCTCAAACGCTGGAACATTTCGCCGCAGCAGTGCGTAGCAATTGGCGACAGCGGCAATGACGCCGAAATGTTAAAACTGGTGAAATATGCTTTTGCTATGGCCAACGCCGCCGACAGCATCAAAGCCATCGCCGGTTTCACTACCGATGACAATAACCACGACGGCGCGTTGAAGGTGATTCAGGCCGTTCTCGATAAGACTCCCCCTTTCAACGATTGATCCTGTGCCGGGGCATCCCGCCCCGGCTTTTCCATTTTGTGCGCCGCTGCATGATTTTAAACTTGCATTAACCTTAATTTAACTTAAATTAACGTTTGTAAGATTTATACATTTCGAATGAAAGATACAGCGAGGTGATTATGGCTGCTCTCCCAACCCACGAAACATTACCTGCCGACCACAAAGCGGCGATTCGCCAGATGAAACAGGCGCTACGGGCGCAAATCGGCGATGTCCAGGCGGTATTCGATAAACTCTCGGCGCGCATCAGCGAGCGCCTGGACGAGATCGATGCCCTGAAAGCCACAGGCCAGGAGGTCTGGCCGACGATCCCGTTTAGCGATATCGCCCAGGGTAAAGTGAGCGATGCGCAGCGCGAAGCGATTAAGCGCCGCGGTTGTGCGGTTATCAAAGGCCACTACCCGCGCGAACAGGCGCTGGCCTGGGATAACGCGATGCTGGAATACCTGGACCTGAACCATTTCGATGACGTTTACAAAGGGCCTGGCGACAGCTTCTTCGGTTCGCTGGAGGCTTCGCGCCCGGAGATCTATCCGATCTACTGGTCACCCTCGCAAATGCAGGCGCGCCAGAGCGATGAAATGGCGGCGGTACAATCCTTCCTTAACCGCCTGTGGCGCTTTGAACAGGACGGCAAACGCTGGTTCGATCCGGATGTCAGCGTGATTTACCCTGACCGCATCCGCCGCCGCCCGCCAGGAACCACGTCAAAGGGGTTGGGCGCGCATACCGATTCCGGTGCGCTGGAGCGCTGGTTGCTTCCCGCTTATCAGCAGGTTTTCGCCAACGTCTTTAATGGCAATATCGACGCCTACGATCCGTGGGACGCGGCGCACCGTACCGAAGTGGAAGAGTACACCGTCGATAACACCACCAAATGTTCGGTCTTCCGCACCTTCCAGGGCTGGACGGCGCTGTCGGACATGATCCCCGGTCAAGGGCTGCTGCATGTGGTGCCGATCCCGGAGGCGATGGCTTACGTTCTGCTTCGCCCGCTGCTGGATGATGTGCCGGAAGATGAACTGTGCGGCGTCGCGCCGGGCAAGGTACTGCCGATCTCTGAGCAATGGCATCCTCTGCTCATCAAAGCGTTAAGCTCGATTCCCGCGCTGAATGCCGGCGATTCCGTCTGGTGGCACTGTGATGTCATTCACTCGGTCGCGCCGGTGGAAAATCAACAGGGCTGGGGCAACGTCATGTACATCCCGGCCGCGCCGATGTGCGAGAAAAACCTCGCCTATGCGCAGAAGGTAAAAATCGCGCTGGAAAAAGGCGCCTCGCCGGGGGATTTTCCGCGTGAAGATTACGAATGTGAGTGGCAGGCGCGCTTCACCGTTGCCGATCTTAACGATCACGGCAAACGCGCATTGGGCATAAAGATCTAATCATCATACAGACCTTGCTGTTCTACGGCGGTATGGCTCTTGCCTGGCCGGATCCGCCGCACCGAATCGCGTACTACCAGGGCGCCGTGCAGCAGCAGCGAGCCATGCGGCGCTTCCGGGCGCAGCAGACGCTGCTGGAGAAGATGCACCGCCTCGCTGCCGAGCTCATCCCTCGGCACATGTATCGCCGTTAACGGCACGTCCTGAATCGCCGCCAGATTAAAACCGTCGATACTCATCACCGAGACATCCTGCGGCACCCGCAGGCCTCGTTTTTGCAGCGCGCTGACGGTACCTGCGGCCATAAAATCGCCGCCCACCAGAAACGACGTCGGCATCGGGCGCCCCTGTAAAGCGTCGAGCCAGGCCCCAACCTGCTCTTCCGTTTCTCTGGCGCTAAAGTTGGCGACGCTAATCAAGTCGCGACTACCGGTAAACCGCAGGTTGCGCGCGCGCCACGCCTCTTTTATGCCCACCAACCTTAGCTCCATGGTATAGCGGCGCAGGCACATCACGTTCATTACCGCCTGATGGCCCATATCAAATAGATAGCGAGCGGCGCACTGGCCAATCAGCCGGTGGTCAGGCGCAATGGAAGGAAGCCGCATCCCTTCATCCCGGCAGTTAATTAATACGCAAGGTTTGCCAAGATCCGCCGCCAGCGCGTGGATATGCCGATCGTCAATACCCAGCAATACCGCCGCCTGGGTGTCGGTCTCGTTCATGCGGGCCAGAAACAGATTGGCGTCGCTGTCGTTTTCTTCCAGCGCGCAATAGCGCAGACGCACTTCATGCGGCGCCAGCGCGTTATTGATACTCTGGATGACGCGGTAGTAGAAAATATCTGAACGTTCGTCAAAGGCCCGCTGCGGCGCAAAAATCAGCAGGTTATTCAGCAGTAGCCGCCCGGCGGCCAATCCCTGCATAACCCCAAGCTCACGGGCGCAGGCCAATACCGCCTGACGGGCCTTTTCGCTGGTATTCGCTTTTCCGGCTAACACACGCGAAACCGTACTGGCAGACAGCCCGGTGCGGGCGGCAATTTCAGCGACTCGCAGCTTTTTATCCATTCTGTGATCCAGCTCCAATTCAAAAATGAAAGAATTTTCATAGTCGCCAAACCCTGACCAACAAGCAAATACTCCGGCAAATTATGAGAACTACGTCATCTCATGAAAAATTTTGCATAAATAGCGCTACTGCCTGCCGACTTTCTCCCTTATTTTGAATTGGTCCAATATCTTCCATACTAGTTATACCAAAAGATATTGAAATAAAAACAAACAATTCAAATAGTTAGAACTATTACGTTACAACCCAGCATCTGGAGCGTCATTTCCCCCTACAACGTCTTGTGGAGAGTTCTATGAGTCAAGGCCTCAACAATGATATGGCAGTCAGCAAAACGCGCCGGGTGGTAAAAAACCTGCGCTGGTGGGTGCTGGTACTGTTCTTGCTTGGCGTCACCGTCAACTACATCACACGCAACTCGCTGGGGATTATTGCCCCGGAATTGAAAGCCACTCTCGGTATTACCACCGAGCAATATTCGTGGATCGTCGGCGCATTTCAGCTGGCTTATACCATCTTCCAACCGCTGTGCGGCTGGCTTATCGACGTCATCGGGCTCAAGCTGGGCTTTATGGTTTGCGCCACGCTGTGGGCGGTGGCCTGTATCGCGCACGCCGGTGCCGGCAGCTGGCTGCATCTGGCTATTTTACGCTTCTTTATGGGCGGTGCGGAGGCGGCCGCTACCCCGGCTAACGCCAAAACCATCGGTGAGTGGTTCCCGAAATCCGAACGGCCGATCGCCGCCGGCTGGGCTGGCGTCGGCTTTTCTATCGGCGCGATGCTGGCGCCACCTATCATCTACTTCGCCCACGCCTCCTTCGGCTGGCAGGGCGCATTTATGTTTACCGGCGTGCTGGCGCTGCTGTGGGTAGTACTGTGGTGGGCGTTCTACCAGAGCCCGGAAAAACACCCGAATCTCAGCAAAAGCGAGCTGGAGTACATCAAGCAGGACAACGAAGCTCCGCCGGTGAAGCTGCCCTTTTTTACCGCGCTAAAAACCGTCTCGAAAAACAAACGTTTCTACGGTATCGCCATCCCCGCTTTTATGGCCGAGCCCGCCTGGGCGGTGCTGAGCTTCTGGGTGCCGCTGTACCTGGCGAAAGAGCACGGTATGGATCTTAAACAGATAGCGATGTTCGCCTGGCTGCCGTTCCTCGCCGCCGACCTTGGCAGCGTGGTCAGCGGTTATCTCACCCGCCTGTACGTCCGTTGGTTCGGCTGTACGCGAGTCAATTCGGTCATCGCCAGTTCCGTTACCGGCGCGTTTCTGATGATCTTGGTGGCCATTACCCGCGATCCCTATATCACCATCATCCTGATCTCCATTGGCGGTTTCGGCCATCAGATCATCTCCTGCATGCTCAGCGCGCTGGTGGTGGAGTCTTTCGACAAAGGACAAATGGCGACGGTCAACGGTATGCGCGGCTCCGCGGCGTGGATCGCCAGCTTCCTGTTCTCATTATTAATCGGGGTGACCGCCGACAAAATTGGCTTCAACCCGCTGTTTATCGCCCTGGGTTTCTTTGACCTGATTGGCGCCGTTTTCCTGGTGGCATTTATTGCTGAACGTCGCGCCAAGCGCGCCTGAGAGTGGATGTAAAATATGAAGACGTTGAAACACTGGACTTTGCACCAACAGCTGGAGCATCACGTTGAACTGACCGTTGATGGTCAGCACACTTTGTGTCTGTACGTGCTGGAAGAGAATTTATTCCGCGTCCTGCTGAAGCGCCAGGGCCAACTGGCGCTGGATCGCACCTGGAGTATCGCCCCGCAGCAGGATGTGCCGTGGGAAGGCCGCGCGCGGGATGACCTCAGCGGTTTTAGCCTCCCGGCCTGGCAGATGACCAAAGAAGATGACGCGCTGACCATCGCCACCGGCCAGCTGCGCGTTACCGTCCATCAGCCGCTTTGGCTGGAGTGGAGCTATCGCGACGAGGCCGGTGAGTGGCAGACGCTCGCCAATGACCGCCCGACCAGCGCCTATCTGGCGAATGCCCACGGGGATGGCGTCGCCCATTATCTTAGCCGCCGTAAAGATGAACGTTTCTACGGGCTGGGTGAAAAAGCCGGCGACCTGCAGCGTAACGGCAAACGCTACGAAATGCGTAACCTCGATGCCATGGGCTACAACGCCGTCAGCACCGATCCATTGTATAAACATATTCCCTTTACCATTACGCAGCGCAGCGATATCAGCTACGGCCTGTTCTATGACAACCTGAGCAGCTGCTGGCTGGATCTGGGCAATGAAATCGACAACTACCACACCGCCTATCGCCGCTGGCAGGCGGAAGCCGGCGACATCGATTATTACCTGTTTATCGGTAAGCAGGTGCTGGATGTGACCAAAGCGTTTGTCCGTCTGACCGGTAAAACGCTGTTTGGGCCAAAATGGAGCCTAGGCTATAGCGGCTCGACGATGCACTACACCGACGCGCCGGATGCGCAAAATCAGCTGATGAATTTTATCCGCCTGTGCGAGCAGCATGCGATCCCCTGTGATTCGTTCCAGCTCTCTTCCGGCTATACCTCAATCAACGGCAAACGCTACGTCTTTAACTGGAACTACGACAAGGTGCCGCAGCCAAAATTGATGAGTCAGTCGTTCCACGATGCCGGGCTGAAACTGGCTGCCAATATCAAACCGTGCCTGCTGCAGGATCACCCACGCTATGGCGAAGTGGCGGAACGCGGCCTCTTCATTCGCGATTCGCAAACCGATGCGCCGGAGCGTTCCAGCTTCTGGGACGATGAAGGTTCGCATCTCGACTTCACCAACCCGCACACCGTAACCTGGTGGCAGGAAGGCGTGACCACCCAGCTACTGGAGATGGGTATCGATTCGACCTGGAACGATAATAACGAGTATGAGGTGTGGGACGGCGAGGCGCGCTGCTACGGCTTTGGCCGCGAAATCGCCATTAAGCATATTCGTCCGGTGATGCCATTATTGATGATGCGCGCCTCGCTGGAAGCCCAGCAGCGCTTTGCGCCGCAAAAGCGCCCGTATCTGATCTCCCGCTCCGGCTGCGCCGGGATGCAGCGCTACGTGCAAACCTGGAGCGGCGACAACCGCACCAACTGGGATACGCTGCGCTATAACACCCGTATGGGATTAGGGATGAGTCTTTCCGGCTTGTTTAACGTCGGCCATGACGTCGGCGGTTTCTCCGGCGATAAACCCGAGCCAGAACTGTTCGTTCGCTGGGTACAAAACGGCGTGATGCATCCGCGATGTACCCGGAAATCACCCCGGCGATCCGCTCTGCCATCGAGCTGCGCTACCGTCTGCTGCCCTATTTGTACACCCTGTTATGGCAGGCGCATGCCGATGACGAACCCATGCTGCGCCCGACCTTCCTCGATCACCAGCACGATACCCAGACCTTCGCCGAGTGTGATGACTTCATGCTGGGGCGCGATCTGCTGGTGGCAAGCGTGGTCGAGCCTGGCGCCCGTCAGCGCCAGCTGTGGCTGCCCGATAATCAGGACGGCTGGTACGATTTTTACAACCACCAGTGGTTCGCCGGTGGTCAGTGGGTGACGCTGGACGCACCGCTGGAAAAACTGCCGCTGCTGGTCCGCGCCGGCGCCGGTCTGCCGCTCAGTGAACGTATCAGCCACGTCGATGCGCAAAAAGACGATCGTCGCGAACTGCAGTTGTTCCCACTGAAAGGTACCGGCTCAACCCGCGGTTTGCTGTTTGAAGACGACGGCGAAAGCTGGGGCTATAAAGAGGGTGATGCGCTATGGCTGGAGTGGGAAATGACCTGCAGCGCCAGCAGCATAAACCTGAAGCTCGACGCTCGCGGCAACTATCGCCCAGCGTGGAAAGCGCTGAAGCTGTCATTACCGGCGGGAGAAAAACGCAAACTGCTGGTGAATGGCGTCGAAGGGACCGAGTGGAGGCTCTGACCATAGGCTGGCTGAAAATGCCGGTATTGGTGGTCTAGATATCCCCGGTGGCGCTACCGCTTACCGGGGCTACAACACTGTGCGGTTTGGTAGCCCGGGTAAGGCGTAGCCGCCACCCGGGTAACGGAGAGGGATTACTCGATACCTTTACTGCGCAGGTAATCTTCGTAGTTGCCGCTGAAATCGATTACGCGTTCTGGGGTGATCTCCAGTACGCGAGTCGCCAGCGAGCTAACGAACTCACGGTCGTGAGAAACGAAAATCAGGGTGCCCTGATACATCTCCAGCGCCATGTTCAGCGATTCGATCGATTCCATATCCAGGTGGTTAGTCGGTTCATCCATCACCAGGATATTCGGTTTCTGCATCATCAGCTTACCGAACAGCATGCGACCTTTCTCGCCACCGGAGAGGACTTTCGCCGGCTTTTTGATATCGTCCTGGCTAAACAACAGACGACCGAGGATACTGCGTACCGCCTGCTCGTCATCGCCTTCCTGTTTCCACTGGCTCATCCAGTCAAAAACTGTCAGGTCGTTTTCGAAATCTTCGGCATGATCCTGCGCGTAGTAGCCGATACGGGCGTTTTCGGACCACTTGACGGTACCGTTATCCGCTTCCAGTTCGCCGACCAGGGTTTTCAGCATCGTTGATTTACCGACGCCGTTGGTCCCCAGTACCGCCAGCTTTTCGCCAACTTCCAGCAGCAGATTAACACCTTTGAACAGCGGGCCGTTATCAAAACCTTTCGCCAGCGCTTCAACTTCCAGCGCATTACGGAACAGTTTCTTATCCTGTTCGAAGCGAATGAACGGGTTCTGGCGGCTGGAGGCTTTCACCTCATCCAGCTTAATTTTATCAATCTGACGGGCGCGAGAGGTCGCCTGACGCGATTTTGAAGCGTTGGCGCTAAAGCGGCTAACAAAGGCCTGCAGGTCGGCAATTTGCGCTTTCTTCTTGGCGTTATCGGCCAGCAGACGCTCACGCGCCTGGGTCGCCGCGGTCATATACTCGTCATAGTTACCCGGGTACACGCGCAGTTCGCCGTAATCAAGATCCGCCATATGGGTGCAGACCATGTTCAGGAAGTGGCGGTCGTGCGAAATGATGATCATGGTGCTGTCACGTTCGTTCAGCACCTGCTCCAGCCAGCGAATAGTATCGATGTCGAGGTTGTTCGTCGGTTCATCGAGCAGCAGGATATCCGGATTGGAAAACAGCGCCTGCGCCAGCAGGACACGCAGTTTCCAGCCCGGCGCGACTTCGCTCATCGGGCCGTAATGTTGCTCCACCGGAATACCGACGCCGAGCAGCAGTTCGCCGGCGCGCGCTTCAGCGGAATAGCCGTCCATCTCGCCGTATTTCACTTCCAGGTCGGCCACTTTATAGCCGTCTTCCTCGCTCATTTCCGGCAGCGCGTAGATGCGATCGCGCTCTTGCTTCACTTCCCACAGCTCGCCGTGGCCCATGATAACCGTATCCAGCACGGTGAACTCTTCGAAGGCGAACTGATCCTGGCGCAGTTTACCGATGCGCTCGTTCGGGTCGAGAGACACGTTGCCCAGCGTCGGCTCAAGATCGCCGCCGAGGATCTTCATAAACGTGGATTTGCCGCTGCCGTTGGCGCCAATCAGGCCGTAGCGGTTGCCGCCGCCAAATTTGACGGAGATGTTTTCAAACAGCGGCTTACTGCCAAACTGCATGGTGACGTTGCTGGATACTAGCACGAGGATATCCTGAAAATAGAGAATTAGGGATGTGATGAACCAGACATTATGCCAGCAAATGGTTCACTTTTCACGGCTTGCGGTAAAAAGCCCGCCAATAACTATGCTATGGTCAGAGTTTTACCGCAAAATGACCGATTGCTAAGACATAATAATTATCCGCAATTCAGAGGGAATTTATGACCACCCGCACCAGCCATCCTGCATTTATCCCGCTCCAGGGCGGCATCAACTTTCGCGACCTCGGCGGTCAACGCGCGGCCGACGGCCGGCGCGTACGTTCTGGCAAACTGCTGCGCTCAGGCTCGCTGCACAACATGACGCCGGATGATCTCAATCATCTCAGCGCCATTCCGCTGAGCCGGGTACTGGATTATCGCGATCCGACAGAGGTCAACCGCAGCCCTGACCGGCTGAATAGCGAAGCCTTTTACCTCAACGCCCCAGCCAATCCACTTTCCAGCAGCGTCAATGCGAAAGTCACCGAGTTTAACGCCGCGACCCTCAACGCGATGGACGGCGAGCAGTTTATGCTGCAGCTCTACCGCCAGTTACCGTTTGATAACGCCGCCTATCGCCAGTTGACGCAATGGCTGATGGAGCCCTTTGACGGCGCCCTGCTGCAGCACTGCGCCGTCGGTAAAGACCGCACCGGCGTCGGCTGTGCCCTGACGCTGTTCGCGCTTGGCTGCGATAGCAATACGGTCATGGAAGAGTATCTGCTGACCCAGGGGATGCTGGCGCAGGTCGAAGGATTCCTGCTCGACACCTTCGGCGAAGGCCTTAATGAGCTCGGGCGCAAAAATCTCGCCGCCATCATGACCGTCCAGGAGTCGTATCTGGCGACCGCGTTGTCGAGCATTGAACAACGTTACGGTAATGTCGATCGCTGGCTGGAACAAGAATACCGCCTAACGCCGCAGGCGCGCGAAGCGTTACAGTCGCGGCTGCTGGAAGATTAATCCACGTTTCACTAACCAGACGATTCGCCGTGAAAGCGGCGCGTTGCGCACTACACTAGTAGCAACAGGAAAAAATTGTGATTTCGTACACATCTGATTTACCTGTTTATCGGAAAGCACATATAATGCGCTCCCATCTACTATCTGAATATCTAACAAGGCCCGTGTGGCGTTGACACCGCGCACGACATGAAGAATATGAAATTATCGACACTATTAGCGGCAGCCTTCGCCATCGTGGGCTTTTGCAACACAGCTTCAGCTGTTACCTATCCTCTGCCGACCGACGGCAGCCGTCTGATTGGCCAGAACCAGGTCATTACTATTCCAGACGATAATAAACAGCCGTTGGAATATTTCGCTGCCAAATACCAGATGGGTCTGTCCAACATGCTGGAAGCGAACCCGGGCGTGGATACCTATCTGCCGAAAGGCGGTACCGTGCTGAATATTCCGCAACAGCTGATTCTGCCGGACACCGTGCATGAAGGCATCGTCATCAACAGCGCCGAGATGCGTCTGTATTACTACCCGAAAGGCACCAATACCGTGATCGTACTACCGATCGGTATCGGCCAGTTGGGCAAAGATACGCCGATCAACTGGACCACCAAAGTTGAGCGTAAGAAAGCGGGCCCGACCTGGACCCCGACGGCGAAAATGCACGCCGAATACGCCGCGGAAGGTAACCCGCTGCCGGCAGTCGTGCCAGCAGGCCCGGATAACCCGATGGGTCTGTACGCGCTGTATATCGGTCGTCTGTACGCCATCCACGGTACCAACGCCAACTTTGGTATCGGTCTGCGTGTGAGCCACGGCTGCGTGCGTCTGCGTAACGAAGACATCAAATTCCTGTTTGAAAACGTGCCGGTCGGCACCCGCGTGCAGTTTATCGATGAGCCGGTAAAAGCCACCACCGAACCGGATGGCAGCCGCTACGTCGAAGTACACAACCCGCTGTCGACCACCGAAGCGCAGTTCAAAGGCGGCGAAATCGTGCCTATCAGCCTGACTCAGGCGGTGCAGTCGGTGACCAGCCAGCCTGACGTTGACCAAAGCGTAATGGATCAGGCGATCCAGAACCGTTCAGGGATGCCGGTGCGCCTGAACTAAGTTCAGCAACCACATGAAAACGGCGGGCCTGATGCCCGCCGTTTTTTTATCTGCATCTGCTAAGCACTGCGCCAGCAGGGAGACCTCCCGGTTAGCCGTTATTGACCAGAATGACCCCGCCATGATCGTAGCGGTAGTGGCAGTGCGCGTACTCCAGCGGCGTACCGTCTTCCAGATAGATAACCTGCTCAACCTCCAGCACCGGGTCGGTCGGCTCGCAGTTAAGATGTAATTTATCCAGCTCATCCGGCTTCATCGCCCGCACCACCCGATAAGACCCCATCAGCTTCAGCCCCAGCGTCTCCTGCACGTAACGAAACACCGAACTCTGCAGATGACTTTTATTGAGCCCCGGCACCAGCGCCACCGGCATTACCGTTAAGTCCAGCGAAATCGGCTCGCCGTTAAGTAACCGCAGGCGGACAAAGTCATATACCGGCGCATCGGCGTCGATCAGCAGCGAACTCTGCTCCTTCTCGCTGGGAAAACGCAGTTCAAAGCGCACTACTTCGCTTTTCACCTCGCCAAGATGCTCCCAGGTTTTAGTGGCGCCGAAATAGTCGCTGCCTGGCAGTTCCCACTGCGATAGCTGGAGGAAATTTTTCCGCACAAAGGTGCCCTGCCCTTTGCGGGTGTAGATAAGCCCCTCGACAATCAGCTGACGTATCGCCTGTTGAATCGTCATCCGGCTGGTATTGAACTCTGCCGCCAGAGCAAACTGGTCGGGTAACGGCGCGCTGGCAGGATACTGCTGGCTGATGATCCGCTTTTTTATTTCCCGCGCGATATTAAGATACTTCGCCGTCATTCTCCGATCCTTTAATATTTTGTAAGGGGCTGGCGGGCAGCATACACCGCCCGCTCGCCGTTACATCTCTTCGCCATTACTGTGGATAACCCGCTTCAACCACGCGTAGCTTTTCTTCGGTACCCGCTTAAGATCCTTGAGATCGTGGTTTTCACGATTGACGTACACCACGCCGTAGCGTTTACGCATGTCGCCCTGCGAGCTAAGGATATCGATTAATCCCCAGCCGAGATAGCCTATCACTTGCGCCCCGTCTTCAAACATTGCCGCTTTCATGGCGTTAATGTGGTCACGGTGGTAGGCAATGCGATAATCATCTGCGACCTGATTTTCTCCGTCCCAGGATTCGATCACCCCAATCCCGTTTTCAATCGGGAAGACCGGCAGCCGCCAGTCGTTGTAATAGCGGGTAATGATCGTGCGGAATCCCAGCGGATCGATCTGCCAGTTCCATTCCGTCGCTTTCAGATTCGGATTGTCCTGGTTGCCGAACAACATATAGTTGTTCACCGCCGTACCCGGTGGAATCGCGTCGCTATTGAGCGCGCGGCTGGCATAGTAACTGAATGCCAGATAGTCGACCTTCACCGTCGCCATCAGCGCGATATCTTCAGGGCGATAGATATCGTCAAAACCTTCACGGGCGACAAAATGCATCACTTCCGGACTATAGCCCTCGCCCGCGTAGGCGCGCAGCAGGTTCTGGTTTAAAAACTCGTCCAGTTGCTGGGCGCACAGAATATCGCGCGGTTTACAGGTTGCCGGGTAGACCAGCGCATGGGCCAGCATTCCCCCCATCAGACACTGCGGTTTGGCCTGATGCAGATAGTTGGTGAGATGGACGTGCGCCATCATCACGTGGTGCTGGATCTGGTAAAGCTCGCGCAACGTTTTATCGCCACGCAGATAGCCGGTGATCA
>ERZ1036424.422-NODE-422-length-18045-cov-3.456643_pt1 | contig 18045 bp, 14 predicted proteins | sample MGYA00514221_ERZ1036424 | MGnify/ENA primary metagenome ERZ1036424 (study PRJEB33795, sample SAMN09464939) | human gut metagenome | host: Homo sapiens | place: USA: Stanford, California | collected 2016-11 | study: EMG produced TPA metagenomics assembly of the...
AGTAAAAAAGTTACAGTAAGCTAAAGCTAATTTATTATTAAAGAAAATTTTAAAGGGAATAGGAATATAACTTCTTCAATAAGAAGAAATATATGGATTATTGGTGCTAAGGGTCAAGAAGAATATCTTTTGGCCATGCCAATATTTAAAGATTATTGGGATTTAAAAGCTTTTAAAGAAAAAGTTTATTGCAAAATTAGCAAGTCATCATACATTATTCCGTATGGGGATAGGTACCTTTTTAATATTGCAAAAAAGCATAATAAAAAATTATATAGAAAAGAACATGTTATAGAGGAAAGAATAAAATACTTTATGCTAAATTTAAGCGAATGGTTTGACTCATTTTATGGGATTGCAACAAAATATTTAAAAAAATATCTTTCTTGGTTTGCGCTTTTTAATTCAGATAAATTATTTAACTATATTGATATACTATATTTTTTAAATTGTAAAGATGGATTTATAAGAATAATGGATATTAGGAATGTACAAGATGATATTATTTAAGCAATTACTAAAGCTATGGAAATGAATTTAATTATATATATTACAATAATTTTTCTTAATAAAATATGACTATATGGTATTAGATTTAATGCGGATTATTAATTGTAACATATATATTAAGAGTATAGTTTGTTATAAAATGCGTAATGCATTTAAATTAATTAAACCTAAATTAATTACTAGAATTATAAAGTTGTTTGGTTATATACACCAAAATTTTAATATTTATCTATTTACTATTTAATAAACAATATTTAATGAACCTTAATTTTAAACTGCTTGTTAGAGTCATTCAATTTAGTATACAAGTGAAGTTAATTAAATAATTTACCAACATTTAATTAATACAATAAGATATTAGAAAATAATTAATATATAAAGATATTAACTTGCTCAAGAGTTGAGATTAGTAAAAATATATGAAGTTATTTATTATTAAGAGAGAAACTTATAACAAAAAGTATGAAGTTATTTATTATTGAATGGAGAAACTTATAACATAAAATATTAAGCCATTTATTATTAAAAGAAAAAACTTATTATATAAAATATTAAGCTATATATTCTTAAAATAGATATTTATATAATAAAATAGGAAATATAAAAATACTAACATTTCTATATTTCCTAGTGAAATTTATAGAATTACTTATAGTTTTCTGCCAAAATTATTTCCACATACGAAATTTTACCATCAGGTAAGTTGTTTGAAACTACGCTTATTTTGTATGTGTCAAATTTATTATTCCAAATCAGTCCAGCAGGAGATATTTCATCTGAATCACCTGCACTAATACCTACTAATTTTAAGATATTTGTTGCATCAGCAGGGAATTTCATCTCAGTATCTGGGGTTATTTTAATTTGCCCACATTTAGAATCAAAATAAGTTATTTCAAAACTATAGCCATCTTTTTTATAAGTAGATTTTGTATCTTCTTTACTAACTGGCTTACCTAGAAGCTTTTCTATTGAACTAGAATCTTTATCTTTAAAATCTGCAATAGTAGCGATTTGATTAACTTCTACTGTAGGAGCATTATTTTCACCTATTATACTTGAATTTTGAGAATCATTTGGGGCTTGTGGACTTTGTTCAGATTGCTCAGTTGTTTCTTTATTTGGAGTTGTATCTGCTCCATCAGTATTAGTTTTTCCACAAGATATTAAAGTTGCTGAAGTAAGTACTGTAATCAATAATAAACTAATAATTTTTTTCTTCATAATATGTTTCCTCCAATAAATATATAGTATTAATGTTTAGACATTAATTTATTCAAGAATTTTGTGTCTTTAATTATAACATCAATATTATAATTAATCACTTTTGTAATAAAGTCTTAATAAAAGATTTATATTATATATAAATTTAAGCATCCTGCTTAAGGAAACTGTATTGAGCTGAGTATAAATTGCGGTATGGGCCATTATTTGATAACAGTTCTTCATGAGTACCTGATTCAACTATTTTACCATGAGAAAGTACAAAGATTTTATCACAATCTCTTATAGTTGAAAGTCTATGTGCAATAACTATTGATGTTCTTCCAGCCATTAATTTTTTAATTCCATCTTGAACTAAAAGCTCAGTTTCTGTATCTATATTTGCTGTAGCTTCATCTAAAATTAATATTCTAGGATTTGCAATTAAAGCTCTTGCAAATGCAATTAATTGTCTTTGACCTAAAGATAGTCTCGAACCTCTTTCATTAACATTAGTATCATACCCATCTTCAAGGTTCATGATGAATTCATGTGCATTAACAGATTTAGCTGCTTTTATAACTTCATCATCAGTTGCATCTAATTTACCATATCTAATATTTTCTTTGATAGTATCAGAGAATAGGAAAGAATCTTGAAGCATTATTCCCATCTGGCTTCTTAAACTTTCTAGATCTACAGTTTTAATATCTATTCCATCAATTTTGACAGTACCAAAGGTAGGATCATAGAATCTGCTGATTAAATTTGTTATTGTAGTTTTACCTGCGCCAGTTTCACCTACTAAAGCTATTTTTTCTCCAGCATTTAGATTAAATGAAGTATCTTTTAAAGCAGCACCTTCATCTTTAGAATATGCAAAGGTAACATGATCAAATTCTATATCACCTTTAATTGGTGGAAGTTTATCAGAAACATTGTCATCTATCATATCACTTTTTGTATCTAAAATATCAAATATTCTTTCACCAGCAGACATACTTGTTACAAATGCATTATAGAAAGAAGAAAGATTTATTATAGGTCTCCATAACATTTCTATATACATAAAGAATGCCATTAAAGTACCTAATGTTAAACTATTGCTTTTTATTAATTTAAAGCCAGAAAACATTATTACTATAATACTAATACCACGAAATAAATCTAAAAAAGGCCAAAAGAAATCTTGAACATAAACAGAAGTTAAGAAACCATTAGCATGGTTACTTATGTGATTATCAAATTTATTTTTTGAGTAAGATTTTTTGCTAAAGCCTTGGATTACTTTTATTCCAGATAATGATTCATGAGTATACCCAATTAAAGAAGAACGATTTTCTCTAAATATTTTCCACTTTTTATCTGCTTTTATTTCAATATAAAACATAGTGAAAGTTAAAAAAGGCATTGTAATTATTGATATTAATGCTAGTAGAGGATTTAAAATAAACATCATAAAGACTACTAAAGCAATTGTAAATATATTTGGAATAAGGTTAACAATACTATTGTTTAATAAATTTTGCAGAGCATTTACATCTCCAACAACCCTTGAAATGATTTTACCTACAGGCCTGTTATCAAAAAAACCAAAACTTAGAGTTTGTATATGAGTATACAAGCTATATCGAATATCTACTAAGATTTGATTAGTTATTTTAGACATGGATAAAGTTCTTATTCTTGATAAAATCATAGAGATTACATTAAGCAAAAGTAAAGAACCACCAAGTAGTAGTAATCCATTTATATTTTTATTAGCAACAAAAGTATCTATGGACATCTTCATTAAGTATGGAGTTAAAGTTCCACATGCCATTACAAAAAGTAACAGGAAAATAACAAATGTAATTTTAAATTTATAAGGTTTAACATAAGATAATAATCTCTTAATAATGTTTATTTTTGAAGATTCATTCATAAAATCATTCATATTAATTCGCCTCCAATTCAAGAGTTTCAAAATCTTGGAATTGATGAGAGTAAACATTATAATAGTAACCTTTAGCGTTAACTAAGTTTGCATGATTACCTTTTTCTATAATTTTACCATCTTTCATAAATAGAATAATATCAGCATCTTTAACACCAGATATTCTATGAGCAATTATAAAGGTTGTAAAATTTCTCTTATCATTTTTCAAGTTTTGAAGTACATTAAATTCAGTTTCCATATCAAGAGCAGAGGTGGAATCATCAAGTATTAATATTGGTGATTTTCTTATAATAGCTCTTGAAATAGCAATTCTTTGTTTTTGTCCTCCAGATAAACCAACTCCTCTTTCTCCAATAACTGTATCAAAGCCTTCAGGCATTTCCTTAATAAAAGAATAAGCTGCACTATCTTTAACTGCTTTTATTAATTCCTTTTGAGGCTTATTACTTCCAAAGTCTATATTGTTTTTTATAGTGTCAGAAAATAGGAAAGTATCTTGAAAGACTATAGACATATTTGATCTTAAAGTTTCTAAATTCCAATCTTTAACATTAACGTTATCTACTAAAACTTCACCTTCAGTAACATCATAGTATCTGCCAATTAAAGAAAGTAGAGTACTTTTACCACATCCAGTAGCTCCCATTATGGCAACACTACTACCATGAGGTATATTTAAGTTAATATTATGCAATACTTCTATGTTGTTATATGAAAAAGAAACATTTTTAAATTCTATATCACCTTTTACTTCTTTTGGGTTATAGGCATTTTCTTTAGAAACAATTTTTGATTTTCTTTCTAGTATTTCAAAAATTTTACTCATTGAAGCTTTGTTTTGTGAAAGCAAATTAATCATTCCACCTAAATTTCTTACACACCAGGAAAGGTTAAATATATAGCTACTAAAAGCAACTAGACTACCAAGTGATAGATTTCCTTGCATACATAAATATCCACCAAATATTATCATTATAATTGGAGCGCTATTTGTAAGGAGTTCTATTAAAGGCCCATAAGTACCAACTATGGTAGCTTGTTCAACATTAAGATCATAGAATTTTTGATTTACCTTAAGAAATTTTGAAATTTCATATTTTTCTCTTGCAAAGGCTTTAACCAATCTTATACCAGATACATCTTGTTGAACTATGGAATTAATTTCAGCAGTTTGGTCACTAATTTGTGAATAGACTTTCCAAAACTTTTTATCCATAATATTTGCAATATAAGCAACTGGAAGTAAAACAGCTAGGCAAATAATAGTTAAAGGAACATTGATTGTAAGCATTATACATGCAGAAATTAGGAACAATATTATAGCCTCAATAAAAATTCTCATACCAAAGCTTAAGGTATCCCAAACAACATCAACATCTTCAATTATTCTAGATAACAATTCACCAGTATTATTACTATCAAAAAAAGAAAATTCAAATGATTGAAATTTTGAATATAAATCTTGTCTTATTTTTTTACAAACAATAAGTGCAAATTTATCAAATAAATATTCTTTCAAATACCCTAAAAATCCCTGAGTTGCTGATATTATTATAAGTATTATTAAGAAAATAAATAAATAATTAGTGGCACCACCAAGAATTATATTATCAACAAATACTTTCTGAAGATAAGGGTAGGTACTATCAATAGCTATGCATACTATCATTGCAATAATTGGAATGATCAAAAATTTCCATTGTTTTGCAATATAGTTTTTGAATAAATTCATGTAAAATTCCCCCTTGTATATAAATTGATATTAAATAAAGACGCAAAAAAAACACAGCCATTCAGAGCTGTGCAAAATACATAAAATATAATTTGAGTGTTAAATGCTAAATTAAATCTCTTAGCTTACAGATTATATCTTCGTGAGGTCTCACAGATGAATATTTAATAGAATTAAATTTTAGTGCAGTAGAAATTATTATATTAGTATTCATAGCTAAACCTCCTTTAAAAATTTTTATTTAAATATCATGTTGCTATATTACCATATATTATAAAATAAAGCAATAATTAAATTTTAATATTTTTAATATATTATCAAAAATTAAGCTATATATTAAATACTTTCTTCATTTATACTATTATTTTTAAAGAACTTAATAGAAAATCCATTTTCAGAAACATAGACTCCTAGTAAAATAAATAAAGCACCTATTAAAGAGTAAACTGTCATCTTTTCATCAAGAATTATAATAGATAATATTAAAGTAATAAGTGGCATTAAATATATGTAATTGTTTGTTTTTATGACTCCAAGCTTGTCTATAGTAAAGTTCCATACAACATAACAAGTGCTTGAAGCGATGATTCCTAGAAATAGAAGATTAGATATTACAGTAAAATTATTTAGCTTATTGATTTCAAAATTAAATTGAGATGTTGATAAAAATGGAATCATAGTAAGTATAGCATAGAAAAATATTCTTCTAGTTAAATATAAATAATTATATTTATTACCAAACTTCTTTGTTGTAACAGAGTAAATAGCCCAGCATAAAGCAGATGCTAGAGCAAGAATGTCTCCAATAGGATTTAGTTTTAGTATAAAGTTCCCATTAAATATAACTAAAAATACACCAGCAATTGCAACAAAAAAACCAATAATTAGATTTTTATTCATTCTTTCACCTTTAGTAAAAAAGTGAGCGAAAAATGCTGTTAATATAGGGGCAGTTGCAAGAATTAAACCAACATTTGAAACTAAGGAAATCTTTACAGCAGTATTTTCTGTTAAAAAATAAAGTGATCCTCCAGTAATACCAGCAAGTAAAAATAAAAATTCTTCCTTCAATGATTCTACTTTATAAAATTTTGGATGAAGTAATAATAATACAAAATAAGCAATTATAAATCTATAAAACATTATTTCAAGAGGTGTAAGAGTATTTAGTAACACTTTACTTGAAATAAATGTAGTTCCCCAAACAAGAACAGTTATAAATGCCAACAAGTTTAAAAATATTTTATTTTCTTTCATTATAAATAGCCCTCCTTAGTTAATTTAAACTCATTTTTTAGTATACAATACTTAATATGGAAAATAAAGATAGGAGTTGTTAAATAAAAAAATGTGTTTATTATATAAATTAATGAAATAAATAGGAGATTATTGAATATGAAAAATAAATTTAAATGAAAGAATCAAACTAAAAAAGTACCATGTATAATAGATAAAATATAGAAAATCTATTATATAGGGTACTTTTAAAATTAATTATAACCTAAAAATAATTTGATTATTTTTTATAACGAAGCAATATAATTAAAAATTAATAAAACTAGAATTACTTATGAAATTTAGATTTACCATTTTTATTACTATAAGAGTTAGTTTTTTTATTAACTTGCTTTTGCTCACTAGAGTAATGTGCATCTTCTATATTGCCACCAAATACTTTTTTCTCTTTAAATTTTATGTTAAATTCTTTTTCGTATTTTTTTATTATATTAAGTTGTTTAGCTGTAGCAATGCATATTGAAGTACCACTGGCATTTCCTCTTGCAGTTCTTCCTGATCTATGTAAGTATTCATTCAATTTTAATGGCAGATCTAAGTTAAATACATGGGTCACACCTTCAACATCTAATCCTCTTGCAGTTAAGTCAGATGAAACTAATATTTTAATTTTACCATTTCTAAAGCTATCAATTGCAAGTTTTCTATCTTCTTTAGAAAGCTTTCCACTCATGGCAAAGCAATCTTTACTGTGATAATTAAGCTTAACAGTTGTTAACTCAATATCTTCATTATCATTAACAAATACGATAGCTTTTTCAGGCTTTGTAGCTACAATTATTTTTCTTAGAGTTTCAAATTTATCTCTTCTATCACAAACAAAAAGCATGTGATCAATATTAGGATTCATTTCTGGCTTATCTTCTGACTTTATTATTACAGGATCTTTCATTAATTCTTTAGCTGTACTTAAAGTCTCAGGTCTAATTGATGCAGAAAATAACATAAGCTGCCTATCTCTCATGGTTGTTTTTATAATATCTTTAGTTATTTGTGCTCTTTTAGGATCTAATAAATTATCTCCCTCATCAATAACTATTGTTTTTATAGTATGAGCTGTTATTTTCTTTTTTCTAATTAAATCTAGGATTCTTCCAGTTGAACCAACAATTATATGTGGTTTTGTTTCTTTTAACTTCTTGATTTGATTATTTATATTTACATCTCCAATTATTGATAAAGATGTAATAGGAACATTAGAATTTTCAGCAAGTAATTTAATTTGCGCTTCTATTTGAAGTGCAAGTTCATGAGTAGGCGCTAAAACTATTGCTTGCATTTCTCTTTTTGATGTATCTATTTTATGAAAAATAGGAAGCAAATAAGCTAAAGTTTTACCACTACCTGTGTAAGCTTCTCCAATTATATCTTTATTTTCAAGGGCAGGTAAAATTGACGATGTCTGAATTGAAGTAGGAGTGGCTATTCCTTGCTTTTTAAGTCCTTCTATTATATTTGAATTCATGTTTAAATCATTAAAAGAATTGTTCATTAAAGATCTCCTTCTTAAGTTGAATTTTTAATGGACAATGTACAGTTCACAATAAATAATTTTTGTGCATTGTACATTATGCACTAATAATTAATTATATACTTATTATGTTCATTTTTCTAGTTAAACTTACATTTATGGTATATAATCATTTAGATAAGGAAAATTTTATATATATGTAACTAATGAATAAGATTAATTTTAGTGAGTATAGATTGAAACTACTTTAATTTATACTTTTGCATATGAAATAAGGAGAAATTAAAGAATGAATAGTGAATTTAATAAGTTTAAAATAAGTGATGAAATTTTAAAGTCAATTGAAGGACTAGGTTATAAGAGACCATCAGAAGTTCAAGAAAAGGTAATACCTGAGATTTTACTTAATAAGGATGTAATAGTTAAGTCTCAAACTGGAAGTGGTAAAACAGCTGCTTTTGGTATTCCGTTGTGTGAAAAAGTAGATTGGGATGAAAATAGTCCTCAAGTTTTAATATTAAGTCCTACTAGAGAATTAGCAGTTCAAGTAAAGGAAGACATATTAAATATAGGAAGATTCAAGAGAATAAAAGCTGTTTCAGTGTTTGGAAAGCAGCCAATTTCAGACCAGGCAAGAGAATTGAAACAAAAAACTCATGTTGTTGTAGGGACACCAGGTAGAATTTTAGATCATATTGATAGAGGAAGTCTTAATATATCTAAAATAAAGTATTTCGTAATAGACGAAGCTGATGAAATGCTAAATATGGGTTTCATTGGTCAAGTTGAAGGAATAATAAGAAGAATTCCAAAGAAAAAAGTGACAATGTTATTTTCAGCTACAATTCCTGATGAAATCAGAGAATTATGTAAAAAGCATATGTATAGACCAGTTGAGATTTCAATTAAAAATCAAGAACTTATTACAGATAATATAGAACATGAGCTTTATTACATAAAATATGATGAAAAATTAGAGTCATTAGATAATATATTAATTTGTGAAAAACCTGAGACTTGTGTGGTTTTCTGCAGAACTAAAGAAAATGTTGATTCTGTTTTTGAATATTTAAATGTGAAAAGATATTCAGTTAATAAAATTCATGGTGGTATGCTTCAAAAGGAAAGACTAGATACTATGGATAGGTTTAGAAAAGGAGAATTTAGAATATTAGTTGCAACTGATTTAGCATCAAGAGGTATAGATATTGAGGGAATTACACATGTAATTAATTTTGACTTACCAGTTGAAAAAGAGGCTTATGTACATAGAATAGGAAGAACAGGAAGAGCTGGTGCAAAGGGAAAAGCAATAACATTCTGTGTTAAAGAAGGAGATAAATTTCTAGATGAAATACAAGAACTTATAGGATTTGAAATCCCAGTAAAGTTAATGCCATCTAGAGACTATATAGAAAATAATATTAAAACTAGTATAGAACTTCTTAAGTCTAAACCAAAAAGAAAAAAAGAAAAAGCTAAAGTTATAAATCAAAATATAACAAAGATTTATTTAAATGGTGGAAAGAAAAAGAAGATACGTGCTGGAGATATTGTTGGAGCTATCTCAAGAATTGAAGGAATTACTGGAGATGATATAGGAATAATTGATGTTCAGGACTCAATTTCTTATGTAGATATATTAAATGGAAAAGGAAATAAGGTTATAGATTCACTTAAGAATATGACTATTAAAGGCAAAAAATTAAAAGTTGATAAGGCAAGAAAGTGATTTATTTTAGTAAGTCTTGCTTCTATTTTTCTAGTTTTATGAAACAATTATTTATTCTATGTTTGTTTTGACTACTATTAACTAGAACAACGCGTTATACTATAGAAATTAATAAAAAATTTGATTATATTAATATAATTAAGCTATAATTAACTGTGGAAGTGATTTTAGTGAATAATAGCTAAAGTAACAGAATAATGTAATATACTATATTATAAAAATATATAAAATAAAATTAAAGAGGTGCAAAGCAAAATGTTTTTAGACAGAAATGCAAAATGCTGGTGTGGAAGTGGATTAAAATATAAGAGATGTCACTTAGAATTTGATGAAAAAATAGAAAGCATTAGATTAAAAGGACATATAGTTCCTCCTAGAGATGTGATAAAGAGTAAGGAAGATATTGAAGGAATAAAGAAAAGCGCAAAAATTAATGATGGGGTTTTAGACTTAGTTGCAAGTAAAATAAAAGCAGGTATGAGTACTGAGGATATAGATAAATTAGTATATGACTACACTGTATCACATGGTGCTATTCCAGCTCCATTAAATTATGAAGGGTTTCCAAAGAGCGTATGTACATCAATTAATAATGAAGTATGTCATGGAATCCCAGATGAAAGTATAATTTTAAAAGATGGAGACATTATAAATGTTGATGTTTCTACAATTCTTGATGGATATTATTCAGATGCATCTAGAATGTTCATGATAGGTGAAGTTAGTGAGGAAGCTAAAAAATTAGTTAAGGTAGCAAAAGAATGTATGGAAAAAGGAATTAAGGCTATAAAACCATGGGGATTCCTTGGAGACATTGGAGCTGCTTGTCAAGAACATGCAGAGAAAAATGGATATTCTGTAGTTAGAGCTCTTGGAGGTCATGGAGTAGGTAATGAATTCCATGAAGAGCCATTTGTAGCTCATGTAGGAGAAAAGGGTACTGGAATGTTGTTAGTTCCAGGAATGGTACTTACAGTAGAGCCAATGATTAATGAAGGAGAATATGACGTTTTCGTTGATGAAGAAAATGAATGGACTATTTACACAATAGATGGTAAGTTATCTGCTCAATGGGAGCACACTGTATTAATCACTGAAACAGGAGTTGAAATACTAGCTCAATAATTTTTAAGCTAATATGATTAGAATGATACTTATACTGAAACAAAATAAGTTTTGCCTTAATTAAGGAACACTTTATTTAAGTAGTTTTGAGCATAGATATCCATAAATTTATAAAAATATCCTTAAATTTGAAGTTCAGATTTAAGGATATTTTTATAATTTTTTCGGGCTTTCAAATAAACGTTTTCATAGTATTATATACACATGGAGTAAAGAAAAAAAGATTTTAATTGAAACATAATAAATTTATTAATTAAAGGGGGATTTATAAATGAAAAAGAAAATAATAGCTTTAATGCTATCATTAATGACTGTAATGACTTTTGCTGGATGTGGAGGTTCTACAAATAATGATGGAGGACAAGCATCTGGAGAAGCATCTAAAAATTTAGTTGTATATTGCCCTCACCCAATAGAATTTATTGATCCTATTGTTAACGAATTTGAGAATCAAACAGGAGTTAAGGTGGACGTTGTTACAGCAGGATCTGGTGAACTTTTAAAACGTATTGAGTCAGAGGGAGAAAATCCACTTGGCGATGTTATGTGGGGAGGCTCAATGTCAACACTACAGCCAAAGGCAGACTTATTTGAAGAGTATAAATCTGAAAATGAAAAAGATATTATTCCAGATTACCAAAATAAAGATGGACATATAACAAGATTTTCAGTAATACCTAGTGTAATTATGGTAAATACAAACTTAATAGGTGATATAAAAATTGAAGGATTCGAGGATTTATTAAATCCAGAACTAAAGGGAAAAATAGCAAATTCGGATCCATCTAAATCATCATCATCATTTGAGCAATTAATTAATCAATTATATGCTATGGGAAATGGTAATCCAGATAATGGATGGGATTATGTAACTGCTCTTACTAAAAATCTTGATGGAAAATTATTAAGTGGTTCTTCAGCAGTTTATAAAGGAGTAGCAGATGGAGAGTATACTGTTGGATTAACATTTGAAGAAGCAGCTGTAAAATATGCTAAAGATGGTGCTCCAGTTAAAGTTGTATACCCTAAAGAAGGAACAATTGCAAAAGCTGATGGAGTTGCAATAATTAAAGCAGCTAAGAATATGGAAAATGCTAAAAAGTTCATTGATTTTGTAACCAGTAAAGATGCACAGACAGTTGTAACATCACAACTTAACAGACGTTCAGTAAGAAGTGATATTCAAGGAGCAGAAGGCTTAACTGATTTTGATAAATTAAAGGTAATAACTGATGATGAAGAATGGGTAACAGCAAATAAACAAAATATGTTAGACAAGTACAAAGATATATTTACAAGCAATTAACAAAAAATTATTAACAGTGCTGCTTGGATTAAAAGTTTAATTTATAAGCAGCACTAATATTAAAACTATATGCTTTAGTGATTTAATTTAATGAACAATAAAATACTTGGAGGTGAAGGTTTTGAGTAAAGCAATCTTTATAAAAGACGTTGTAAAAAAATATGGTGAGAATACAGTAATACCTAATTTATCTTTGGATATTGAAAATGGAGAATTATTTACACTACTTGGTCCTTCTGGATGTGGTAAAACTACTTTATTAAGAATGATAGCAGGATTTAACTCAATTCAAGGTGGAGAAATTCTTTTTGATAAAAGTGTAATAAATGATATTCCAGCTCATAAGAGAAATATTGGTATGGTATTTCAAAACTATGCTATATTTCCACATATGACTGTTAAACAAAATATTCAATATGGATTGAAGCTTAGAAAAATATCTAAAGAGGAAATGAGTAGAAAAGTTGATGATATTTTAGATGTTGTTAAGATAACAGAGTATAAAGATAGATTACCAGAAAATTTATCAGGAGGTCAACAACAAAGAGTAGCTCTTGCAAGAGCAATAGTAATTCATCCAGATGTACTTTTAATGGATGAACCATTATCTAATTTAGATGCTAAGCTTAGAATTGAAATGAGAAGTGCTATACGTAATATTCAAAAGCAGGTAGGGATAACAACAGTTTATGTTACACATGATCAAGAAGAGGCTCTAGCTATTTCAGATAGAATAGCTATTATGAAAGATGGAGTAATACAGCAAGTTGGAGCCCCATATAATATTTATTCTAGACCAAGTAATATATTTGTAGCTACATTTATAGGAAGATCAAATATATTTGACGCTTCATTAGTAAATGCAGAAGGAAAAAATTTTGTTGAGTTTAAAAATGGATATAAGGAAGAAGTAGAATTAAAAGAAAAAATGCCTTATTCAAAAATAAAAGTTACAGTAAGACCCGAAGAATTTATAATAAGTAAAGATAATGTAGGATTAGATGGAATTGTTGAATCATCAACATTTTTAGGAAAGTATATGGATTATGTAGTTAAATTAAATGGAGGAAATACAATTGAATTATCCCATGATTTAAGTAATAATGATGTGATTTTTAAAGCTGGTGATAAAGTATATTTAAAGGTAAATTCTAAAAAGATTAATATCTTTAATGAAGAAGGCTCACAAAATCTTATGACTAAAGAGGTGTAGGATATGGAAGCGATTAAAAAGAAAAAAATTAATTTAGATTTTTGGAATGTTATAACTTTATGCATATTTGGCATTTTTCTTCTATTTTTAATATATCCTTTATTTTCACTATTCATAAGTAGCTTAAAAGATTCAAATACTGGTGCATATACTTTAGAGAATTTTACAAAGTTCTTTACTAAAAAATATTACTTTAGCAGTCTTACAAATAGTTTTTCCGTTACTATTTGCACTACAATACTTACCATATTAATAGGAGTACCTTTGGCATATATTATGACTACAACAAAAATTAAAGGTAAAGGTTTAATAGAGATATTAATAATAATATCAGTACTTTCACCACCATTTATAGGTGCATATTCATGGATACTTTTACTTGGAAGAAATGGTGTAGTAACAAAATTCATGTCTAACATATTTGGAATAACAACTCCAAGTATCTATGGTTTTACTGGAATACTTGTTGTATTTACTCTTAAATTATTTCCATTCATATATTTATACACTTCAGGTGCACTTAAAAAATTAGATGTTTCATTAATTGAAGCGGCTGAAAGCTTAGGTTGTACTGGTCTTAAAAAAGTCTTTACAGTAATTATTCCATTAATATTGCCAACAGTTTTAGCAGGAAGTTTATTGGTATTTATGAATGCATTAGCAGACTTTGGTACACCTATGCTAATTGGTGAAGGCTATCAAGTAATGCCTGTATTAATATATTCAGAATTTATTAGTGAAGTTGGAGGACAGGCTAACTTTGCAGCAGCCTTAAGTGCAATAATGGTTTTTGTAACTACTTTAATATTCTTGGGACAAAAATATATAGTTAATAAAAAATCATTTGTAATGAGTTCATTAAAACCAATTCAACCTAAAAAAGTAACAGGAATAAAGAATATTCTATTTCATGGATTTGTATATGTTGTTGTTGGACTTGCAATAATACCACAAGTTACAGTAATTTATACATCATTCTTAAAGACAAGGGGACCTATATTTTTAAAAGAGTTTTCACTAAATTCATATACAACTGTTTTAGGAAAGCTTGGATCATCAATTGCTAATACATTTATGTATGGTATTATAGCAATAATATTTATTGTAATTTTAGGAATGTTTGTATCATATGTTTCAGTTAGAAGAAATAATCCATTAACATCATTTTTAGATACATTAACAATGTTTCCTTATATTATTCCAGGTTCAGTATTAGGTATAACTTTATTACTAGCATTTAATAAGAAGCCTCTTTTATTAAGCGGAAGTTTTGTAATTATTGTCATTGCATTTGTAATTAGAAGATTATCATATACAATAAGGTCAAGTGCAGCTATATTATATCAGATCAGTCCAAGCATGGAGGAAGCATCAATAAGTCTAGGATATTCACAATTTAAAACATTCCTCCATGTAACATCTAAAATGATGATGCCAGGAGTAATTTCTGGGGCAGTATTAAGTTGGATTACTGTTATTAATGAGCTTAGTGCTTCTATAATACTTTATACTGGTAGAACTAAGACAATGTCAGTTGCAATATATTCAGAAGTAATTAGAGCAAGTTATGGTACAGCAGCAGCACTTTCATCAATATTAACATTGACTACTGTTATTTCGCTTTTAATATTCTTTAAACTATCAGGCAGCAGGGAAATAAGCTTATAGTTTTTTAAAGCTCAGTATTGGATAATACCAATGCTGGGCTTTAATGTATAAAATATTGCTTTAAAATTATCAGAAAAAATAGTAATATTTTATAATAGGAGGATGTTTATGGGAAATAATAAAAGAAAATACTTTAAAGATGAAATAAAAAAGGCTTTTATTTTATATGCTTTAGTACCTATTATGATAATATCACTATTATTTTATAATATTCTTTTTCTTTCTTTTAAAAATTTAAGTGATAGAGAAAATAAAGCGACTAATAAGATTATTGGGAATATTATTGAAGAGGAATTTAATGCCTATGAAGAGTCAGCTATATCTATATCTCAAAACATAGATATACAAAAGATTTTAATGGGTGAATATAGTATTAACAATGATATCTATGAAAACTTTTACAATATTGTTAATGAAAGAAGAATAAGAAGTATTTTTCATATATATAATATTAGTGGAGAAAATGTAATGACGAATGCTATAAACCAATCTAATGATAATATAAATGCTTATTCATATATGTGGGGAATAATAAAAAAAATGAATGCAAACCCAGATGAAACAGCCATGCAATTAAATAGAGTACAGATAAATGCAAATACTAGAACAGTGTACTCAATTGGAAAATCAATTGTACATAATGGAAAAGTAATTGGCTTTGTAGTATTTGATATTTTGGAAAATGAACTTAATGATGTTATTAGTCTATATTCAAATGAAAACGTAGTAATAACAGATAAATATAATAATAACATTATAAGTACAAATAATGCTTTATTAGATAGAATAGGAAAACTTAGAAAAATAGAAGACAGTGAAAATCTAAAAGTTATAGTTTCAGAAAAAGTAAATGGAAATATATATATTCATACATTTAAATCAATTTCGTTTATAAATAACATATATTTTATTGGTGAATTATTTTTAATAGTATTATTTTCTATAATGTTAATATTAATGATATATTATGCTAATAAAATTGCCATTAGTAAAACAAAATCTGTAGATGAACTATTAGATGGGATAAGCAGTGTTCAAAATGGAGATTTTACAAATAAAGTTTCAATTAAAACTAATGATGAATTTGAATTGATTGGTGATTATTATAATGAAATGGTCATAGAAGTACAGGAACTCATTGAAAAAAATAAGGAAGAAGCTATGCAGGTTACATTATCTCAGATCAAGCTACTAGAATCTCAATTTAATCCTCATTTTATTTTTAATACACTGGAAATGCTAAGATATATGATTAAGGCGAAAGATGATTCCTCTGAAAAAGTATTACTATCAATGTCTAGAATACTACGATATAGCATAGATAACACAATAAGAACTACTAAACTAATAGAGGACATAAAATATATTCAAGATTATTTAACAATACAAAAATTTAGATTTGGAAATAAATTTGATTACAATATTTCTATAAGAGATGAGTGCAAGAATTGTACAATTCCAAAATTAATAATTCAGCCAATTGTTGAAAACAGTATTAAATATGGATTTCAAGATAAAGATTATTTGTTGATTAATGTAAATTCATATATTAAAAAAAATAATTTGATTATAGATATTATTGATAATGGCGAAGGAATTAGCAGAGAAGAATTATTTGAAATAGAAAGAATACTCAATAATTCAGATAATTCAAGTACACATATTGGACTTTATAACGTACAAAAGAGAATAAGTTTATTATATGGGCAAGAATTTGGAATAAAAATTGAAAGTGAAAAGGAAAAAGGAACAAAGGTAAGTATTAAACTTCCAATTGATTAGGGGGAGGAAGATTAATGATAAAAGTTTTAATAGTTGAAGATGAAGATTTTATAAGAAAGGGGCTTATTGGAACATTTGATTGGATATCCTGTGAATGTATCATTGTTGGAGAGGCTGAAAATGGTATAGAAGGGCTAAAAAAAATAGAAGAATTAAGACCAGAGGTTGTAATAACAGATATTAAAATGCCTAAAATGAGTGGAATAGACATGATAAAAAAAGCTAGAGAAATATGTGACTTTGAAACTTTAATATTATCAAGCTATAATGATTTTGATTATGCAAAACAAGCTATAGATTTAAGAGTTGTAGATTATATACTAAAGCCTATTGATGATGAATATTTAAAGAACTCATTAATAAAAGTTAAAAAAATATTGGACGAAAAACAATTGTTTAATAAGCTTAAGGGAACAATTAAAGACATTAAATCAATTTCTATTATTGATCCAGAGAATTATACTAGTAATGCATTAAAAGACAAGTATACTGAAAAAATTATAGACTATGTATTGCAAAACTATAATAAAAAGGTTAGTATTGATGAATTTTCAGATAAGTATAATATAAGTACAAGCTATTTAAGCAGGCAATTTAAACAACAAACAGGTCATACATTTCATGAATTTTTAAATAAATATAGAATACAAAAATCTATAGAATTATTGGATAGTGGAAAATATAAGGTATATGAAGTTTCTTACATGGTTGGCTTTAGTGAATATAAACATTTTAGTACAGTCTTTAAAAAATATATGAAATATTCACCAATAGAATTTCTAAAAAAATGTACACAATCCTAAATGAAATATAAAAAAATAATAGTTTTTATATTTCATTATAAAGTTATTGACAAATATGAAAATAAATAGTAAAATTCAAATAAATTAGTAAATAATAGCAGAAAAGCTAACTTGTTGAAAATAGATTTTCAAAAAGTTAGCTTTATTTTTTATTCTTTAGGAAATTATATTACAGTATAACCTGTGGTTAACTATTAATGGATAATATTATAAAAAACTAATGTATACTGCCTAAAGAATAAAAAATAAAATATATGCGCCTGGT
>ERZ1036424.423-NODE-423-length-18031-cov-110.789497_pt1 | contig 18031 bp, 4 predicted proteins | sample MGYA00514221_ERZ1036424 | MGnify/ENA primary metagenome ERZ1036424 (study PRJEB33795, sample SAMN09464939) | human gut metagenome | host: Homo sapiens | place: USA: Stanford, California | collected 2016-11 | study: EMG produced TPA metagenomics assembly of the...
GATTGGTGCCAAAGAAGACTCGTAGGGTGAATACCCCAACATTTGACAGAGAGCCCATGTTTCTATCTCTATGGCGATATTTTTTTGTGAAAGTTTAAATTGTAGATTAAGAATACTTATAAGCAACCGATAAATTCCTGCAGAATATAGAAATTAATGAAATATTAAAATATAAGATAAACTTATCATATGTTATCTAAATATTAAACTAATCTGCAAACTTATGTAAATAATGAAGAAATGATGAATAAAAATGTTGACGGGGGGGGGGCATTTGGTAGCATTATGTCTATAGAGTGTGTACATCCAATATAGGGACAAAAGGAGTGTATAGATATGGGTCTGAATCATATATACAAAGTTATATGGTCAAAAACCAAAAACGCCTGGGTTGTGGTGTCAGAAATTGCAAAGCGAGACGGTAAATCGAGCGTTAAATCTGTAGTTACTTCACTGGCTGGTAAAAGTGTAGCAGCTGTGATGGTGGCTATGGTTATATGCGGGGGAGTGGCGTCGGCGAATACAGTGTATGGCCCTGGTGCAATAGTTAATGGGAGTAATTCAACTGCTATTGGTGATAATGCTAATATTGATAATTTATCAAAGGACTCTGTTGCAATAGGTCCTAATGCTAGCATTATTAATGGGACTGATAGTGTTACTATTGGATCAAGTTCAAGTTCAAAAAAGTTTGGCATAGCAATTGGTGGGGCTGCTAAATCAAGTGACACTGGTGCAATTGCTATTGGTAGAAATACAAATAGTAAAAAAGAGGACTCTATTACTATTGGTAATTATGCGAACAATGATGGTGGTTCTATTGTGATTGGTAGAGGATCGACCATAAATAATTATGATCCTTCTAGAACTTCTAGATCAGGAATATTGATTGGTGATAACTCAAAATCAATAGATGTTGGTTCTATAGGTATTGGTAACCAAGTATCAATTGGTTCAACTAGTGCAAGTTCACATTCTTCGTATGCTATTGCTATTGGGGACGCTGCAAGAGTCGAAGGCGATAATAGTATTGTAATCGGTCATGCTGCTAATTCTGCTCTTCAAGCAAATCGTGCGATTGCGATTGGTGCTGGAGCTAGATCAGATGGTTCGAACTCTATTGCACTTGGTTCAGCTATAGTTAATCATGATAATGCAATAGCAATAGGGAAACAAACGATGACATCTGGAGATAGGAGCATTGCAATCGGACTTGCTGCAACGATAAAAGAAAATTACATCACTCCTAGTTCCAATTCTATTGCACTTGGGCAAGAGGTTTCTGTTGATGGTGCTACGAGTATTGCCATGGGTTATGGAGTTAGAGTTGATGCTAATAGAACAGTTGCTATTGGCTCCAATAATAGGCGCAGTAATGTTTTGCCGTATGATTGGATGCCTATTGTAGCAAGCGATTCAGTAGTGCTAGGTTATAATCATCAATTAGATAATAGTTCATCTAGTAAAATTACTACTTTAGGGTATCATAATACTGTTGATGCAAGTAGGACTATAGTAATCGGTAATGAGATAGTAGTTGCGAACGATTTAGAGGGAGCAGTGGTATTAGGGGATTCGAGTGAAGCAAGTCCTTATGTAAGAGCTAATGATGTTACTATATCAGGGATGACAATTCAATCAAATTCATTTGCTGGAAATTCTGGTAGTAAAGGAAGTATTTTATCTATAGGGTCAAGTAGTAATAATAGACAAATCAAAAACGTTGCTGCTGGTGTAATTTCTTCAACATCCACAGATGCTATCAACGGCAGCCAATTATACGAAGCCGTTAGAGCCGTAACTGCCGGTGCTAGCCCTGATGTGTATATGCACGTTAATGATGGGACATCAACACAAGGTGCTGGTGGAGGTAATAATTTAGGTAAAGCCAACGAAAAAAGTGGTGCTTTAGGAAATTATTCTATTGCTGTAGGTAGAAATGCACAATCTAAAGGAACAAATTCTATTTCTATTGGTTACCAAAGTGGCACCACTAATGATCAGTCTATTGCTATAGGTGGCAATGCTCATGTCAATAGTAGTCATTCAATTGCTATTGGTGATAATGCTAATGCTAGTGGTACTTATAGTATTGCTATGGGGGCAAGCTCTGTAAATGGTGACAAAAACTTAGCGTTAAACAATTCATATGTTTATAGTGGAAACGATTCAGTCGCTATAAATGGGAGTCTAGTTGCGGGTAATAATAATATTGCTATTGGCGGTGCATATATAGGTGCAGGACGAACATATTCTCGTGATGCTTCTGGGAATCCTACATCAACTATTATGAATATGCAAACCGCAACACCAACCTTAGGGATATCTAGTATGCAAGGAGAGCAGTATCTAGAACCTGTAAAAAACAGTATTGCTATTGGTAACAATGCATACGTAACTCGTAGCAATACGATTGTCATGGGTGATAAGACTTTTGATAATATTAAGTCTAGTAAAACTGCAACTGATTTTATAGCACCGACTAAAAGTCAATTTTCTAGTATTATTAGTGGTAGTATAAACTTATATCATGAAGGAACATTAGGGAATTCAGTATATCTTGGACATGATTCTTATGCATTTACTCCCGATGCTTTGACTGATGGTGAAAATTCCTCTAGTGGTGAGAATAGCATCCATACTAAAAAATACGATTCCACCGGCAACATCGTTGTAAGCAATAACACAACAGGTGGTGCATTCGGTAAGGTAAGTAAAGCCACTATTAATGGTGATGAGATTACTGGATTTGCTGGTACACAAGCAGTAGGTGCCGTAACAATCGGTGCTGGCGATTATGAACGTCGTATCCAAAACGTCGCTGCTGGTGAAGTATCTGCTACATCTACTGACGGAATCAACGGCTCTCAATTATATGCCGTAGCCGATACATTGTCTAAGAATATGTCTAGCTATATGCATATCAATGATGGTACAGGTACGCAAGCAGTAGGTAATGCGACTACGAACTATGGGTACTCTGGTTCTAAGGCGGGGGCTACAGGTACAAAAGCCATTGCAGGTGGTGTTAATGCACAGGCAACTAGGGACAATGGAATTGCTTTAGGTGCCGATGCATTGTCATCTGGTCGTGGAGCAATTACTATAGGTCATTCTGCAAGGAATGAGTCAGATTATAATATCACAATTGGTGAATCCTCAACTATTAATAACAATAGTATTGATTCAATTGCGATGGGACGTAATAGTACTATTACTGATTCTATTAGATCGATTACAATTGGTCTTGATAATAGCATGACTAAATCTGCTAGTGTAACTGGAACTCTTGAAGGTGGTATTGCTATTGGTACAAAAAATAAATTATTAGATTCTAGTACTGCACTTTCATTAGGTACAGGGAATAAAATAACCAATTCAGGAGAAGCGCTAGTTATTGGTAATGGTGGTGAGGCAAAAGATAGTAAAGCTAGTATTGTTATGGGTGTAGGTGCTAAAGCTGAAAATGCACTTATTGGTGTTGCTATAGGTAATGGAGCACAAGCCCTTAATAAACGTACTGTTGCAATTGGGGCAGGAGCTAAAGCAGAAGGTGAACAATCCATATCTATTGGTACAGGCAACGAAGTAAAAGGTAATAAATCTAGTGCCATCGGTGATCCATCATACATCGATACCACAGCAACTGGTACACATGTACAAGGTAACGATAATGGTACTGCCACAAATCCTATTAAAGCCTCTGAATCTACGTTCATGGGTAATACAAATCTTGCCGGTACAGCTGGTACAACAGGCATTCATGTAGTAGGTAATAATAACTCCGTAGATTCCTCGAATGTTATGGTGATGGGCAATGGCGTAAACGTAGGTACAGGCCTTGATGGGGCCGTAGTTCTTGGTCATGCAAGCTCTGCTGATCAATATGCGGCTGCTACCGATTCTACCATTAATGGGGTTACCTTCGAAGCTGCTGGCTATGCTGGTAACACAGGCCTTAATAAAGGTTCTATTGTGTCTGTTGGTGCCACCGGTACAGAACGTCAAATTAAGAACGTAGCAGCTGGTGCCGTTACAGCTACCTCTACAGATGCGATCAATGGTTCTCAATTGTACAAAACAGCTGAAACCATTCTAAAAATGCCAATTAACATGGCTGGTGACTCAGGTGATACCGTTGGCTTAAAACTTGGTAAAACGGTAAATATTAAAGGTTCTGTTGCCTCTGGTGCTGATGTAACCGATGGAAACATCGCTGTTGTGGGGGATAAGGCCACTAGCACATTGAGCCTAAAAATGGCTAAAAACCTTACAGGCTTAACAAGTGGTACTTTCACAGATGCTACTGGTAACCAAACCGTTATCAACGGTGCTGGCGTGACAGTTACACCGACTGGTACTGGTGCTACACCAATTTCTATTACCACTAGTGGCATTAACGCTGGCACTCAAGAAATCAAAGGCGTTAAGAAGGGCACAACCGACGATGCAGCCGTTAACAAGAAACAAATGGACGATGCATTGGCTGGTATCTCCTCCACATTGACAATCAATGATGGCACAACTGATGGTTCCGTTAATATTAAAACTGGTAAACTCAAGGTTGTTGGTGAAAGCGGTACAAATGCGCTTGTTACAACTACTGTATCTGGCGATACTATTTCCGTTGGTACAAGCACAAAATTGCAAAACGCTGTAACCGCTGCAGAAAAATCTGCCGACAAAGACTTGTCTAATTTGTCTACAACTGGTTCTGATAAAGTTAAAACACTTGCCCAAGATGCTGTGAAAGTAGCTGGTACAGGCCTTGCCACTGTTAGCGATGCTACAGCAGCTGGTGTTAAAACATATACAGTCAATGTAGACGAAGGCAAACTTGTTATCGACGATACTACTGGTAAAATTGGTGCGAATGGTGCTACACAAGGTACTACACAAGGTAAAAACGGCGTAGCCACTACGCAAGATGTAGCATCTGTAGTAAATAGTGCTATCGATAAGACAAAACAAGCCTTGACCGATGCAAAACATGATTTTGCTGGTGATGATGCAACAGTAATTAGCCGTAAACATGGCGAACAACTTAACATCAAAGGCGGTGCGTCCACTACCGCAACTGATCTTACATCTGGTAACATCGCAGTCGTAGGTGATACAACATCTGGTACATTAAACATTAAGATGGCAAAATCCTTAACTGGTTTAACATCTGCTACTTACACCGATGCAGCTGGTAATACACAAACTGTAACAGGTGGTTCCTCTACGATTGCTGATGCAGCAGGTAATTCTACCGTTGTATCTAAGGGCGGTGTAACAACAACTGATGGTACAAATACAACAACAGTAGCCCCTACTGGTGTCACTGCTACAGATGGTACTAACACAGTTAAGTTGACTGGTTCCGGTATCGATGCTGGCAATACTCAAATCAAGAACGTTGGCAAAGCAACAACTGATGATGCTGCTGTGAATAAGAAACAAATGGATGATGCATTAAAAGGTGCAACAGATAATACTGTTTCGTTAGGTAGTGAATCTGGCTCTACAACAGCTAAGAAATTAAGCACAACTGGTGGTATTAAGTTCAACATTAAAGGTGAAACAGGTGCGAATGCACTCATTACAACATCTGCCACAGGTGATGATGTAACCATTGCTCCAACAGCTAAGTTGACAGCTGCTGTAACGGCTGCAGAAAAATCTGCTGATAAAGACTTGTCCAACTTGTCTGCTGCTGGCGATACCTACATCAAGAACCTTGCTAAAACAGCTGCTTCTTGGAATGTAGAAACCAATGGTGCTGGTACAACTGCTGTAGCTGGTGGCGACACTGTTAACTTCATCGATGGCGATAACATCGCTATTACGAATACAGGTCGATCCATTACCATTGGTACAGCTAAAAATGTATCCTTCGATAAAGTCACTGTTGGTGGCATTGTTCTTGATAAGAATACAGGCATTAATGCAGGTGGTAAGGAAATTAAAGGCATTGCCAATGGTACTACTGCCGATGCTGCTGTTAATAAGGGACAAATGGATGCTGCTATCACTGCGGCCGCTAGTGGTTCCTTATCTACTGAAAAGGTAGTCGCTAAGACATTGACTGGTGATAATAACCTTGCTACTGTAGCAGGTCAAACTGGTACAGCTAAAGGTGAAACATACGAAGTCTCTGTTTCTGAAAATGCTGTTAAAGCAGTAGCTGCTACTGCTGCACAAGATGCTGTTAAGGTAGCTGGCACAGGTCTTGCTACTGTAAGCGATGCTACAGCAGCTGGTGTTAAAACATACACCGTAAATGTAGATGAAGGCAAACTTGTTATCGATGATACAACTGGTAAACTTGGTGCTGCTGGTGCTACACAAGGTACGGTGCAAGGTAAAAATGGCGTAGCTACTACTCAAAACGTAGCCGATGTAGTTAATAGTGCTATCGATAAGACAACACAAGCCTTGACCGATGCTAAACATAATTTTGCTGGTGATGATGCGACCGTTATTAGCCGTAAACATGGCGAACAACTTAACATTAAGGGCGGTGCAAGTACAACAGCATCTGATCTTACATCTGGTAACATCGCAGTCGTAGGTGATACAACATCTGGTACATTAAACATCAAGATGGCAAAAGCCTTAACAGGTTTAACATCTGCTACGTATACAGATGCTGCTGGCAATACACAAACAGTAACAGGTGGTTCCTCTACGATTTCTGATGCAGCTGGTAATTCCACTGTTGTATCTAAAGGTGGCGTAACTACGACTGATGGTACAAATACAACAACTGTTGCTCCTGCTGGTGTAACTGCTACAGATGGTACTCATACCGTTACTCTTGGTGGCGCTGGTATCAGTGCAGGTGGTACAGAAATTAAGAATGTTGGCAAAGCAACAACTGATGATGCTGCTGTGAATAAGAAACAAATGGATGATGCATTAAAAGGTGCAACAGATAATACTGTTTCGTTAGGTAGTGAATCTGGCTCTACAACAGCTAAGAAATTAAGCACAACTGGTGGTATTAAGTTCAACATTAAAGGTGAAACAGGTGCGAATGCACTCATTACAACATCTGCCACAGGTGATGATGTAACCATTGCTCCAACAGCTAAGTTGACAGCTGCTGTAACGGCTGCAGAAAAATCTGCTGATAAAGACTTGTCCAACATTTCTCCTGCTGGTGAAACAGTGATCAAAAACTTGGCAGCTACATCTGCACAAGATGCTGTTAAGGTCACAGGTACAGGTCTTGCTAATGTAACTGATTCCACTACTGGTGGTGTAAAAACATACAATGTAGATGTGAAGACTGGTAATCTTGTAGTCAATGCGGCTGGTCAAGCTGGTGCAGCTGGCGCAACAGGTGCAGGCGGTGCCGCTGGTGCTGATGGCGTAGCCACTACACAAAATGTAGCATCCGCTATTAACGATGCCATCACTAAATCCAAAACTGATACAGCACAAGCTATTGCTGATGCAGAACACAAATTCGATGGCGATACAGGTACGACCTCTGTACGTAAACACGGCGAAGTCTTATCCGTTAAAGGTGGCGTAACGGCTACTACTGATTTGACAACCGGTAATATCGGTGTTGTATCCGATGGTGCGGGCACATTGAATATCCGCCTTGCAAAAGTATTGAGTGGTTTAACATCTGCTACGTATACAGATGCTGCTGGTAATACACAAACTGTAACTGGTGGTTCCTCCACAATTACGGATGGTGCAGGTAACACAACGACTATCACTAAAGGTGGCATGACAACCACTGATGGTACGAACACAACAACGGTTGCTCCATCTGGTGTAACTGCCACAGATGGTACTAACACAGTTAAATTGACTGGTTCTGGTATCGATGCTGGTAATACCCAAATTAAGAACGTTGGTAAAGCAACGACTGATGATGCTGCTGTTAATAAAAAACAAATGGATGACGCTGTGAAGGCAGCCACTGATTCCATCAGCACATTAGGGGATAACAAAGTATCCTTAGGTAGTGATTCCGGTACAACAACAGCTAAGAAATTAAGCACAACTGGTGGTATTAAATTCAACATCAAAGGCGATACTGGTGCAAATGCACTCATTACAACATCTGCCACAGGTGATGATGTAACCATTGCTCCAACAGCTAAGTTGACAGCTGCTGTAACGGCTGCAGAAAAATCTGCTGATAAAGACTTGTCCAACTTGTCTGCTGCTGGCGATACCTACATCAAGAACCTTGCTAAAACAGCTGCTTCTTGGAATGTAGAAACCAATGGTGCTGGTACAACTGCTGTAGCTGGTGGCGAAACAGTCAACTTCATCAATGGCGATAACATCGCTATTACAAATACAGGCAGATCCATTACAATTGGTACAGCTAGAAACGTATCCTTCGATAAAGTTACTGTTGGTGGTATTGTTCTAGATAATAATACTGGCATTAATGCAGGTGGTAAGGAAATTAAAGGCGTTGCTAATGCTACATCCGCTGATGCTGCTGTTAACAAAGGACAATTAGATGCTGCTGTATTATCTGCTGCTGGTGGTGCTCTATCCATTGAAAAGGTAGAGGCTGGTTCTGTTGCTAATGGTAAATTAGCCGCTGGCGATAACAACTTGGCTAGTGTATCCGGTCTTACTGGTACTGCTAAAAATGAAACATATACAGTAACTGTTTCTGAAAATGCTGTTAAAGCGGTAGCACAAACAGCAGCACAAGATGCTGTAAAAGTGGCTGGTACAGGCCTTGCAACTGTAAGTGATGCTACAGCTGCTGGCGTTAAAACATATACAGTGAATGTAGATGAAGGCAAACTTGTTATCGACGATACTACTGGTAAAATTGGTGCGAATGGTGCTACACAAGGTACTACACAAGGTAAAAACGGCGTAGCCACTACGCAAGATGTAGCATCTGTAGTAAATAGTGCTATCGATAAGACAAAACAAGCCTTGACCGATGCAAAACATGATTTTGCTGGTGATGATGCAACAGTAATTAGCCGTAAACATGGCGAACAACTTAACATTAAAGGCGGTGCGTCTACAACGGCAACTGATCTTACATCTGGTAACATCGCAGTCGTAGGTGATACAACATCTGGCACATTAAATATTAAACTTGCCAAAGTATTAACTGGTTTAACCTCTGCTACGTATACCGATGCAGCTGGTAATACACAAACTGTAACAGGTGGTTCCTCCACAATTACAGATGGTGCTGGTAACACAACGACTATCACTAAAGGTGGCATGACAACCACTGATGGTACAAATACAACTACTGTTGCTCCATCTGGTGTAACTGCTACAGATGGTACTAACACAGTTAAGTTGAATGGTTCCGGTATCGATGCTGGCAATACACAAATTAAGAACGTTGGCAAAGCAACCACTGATGATGCTGCTGTTAATAAGAAACAAATGGATGATGCTGTGAAGGCAGCTACTGATTCCATCAGCACATTAGGAGATAACAAAGTATCCTTAGGTAGTGAATCTGGTACAACCACTGCTAAGAAATTAAGTACAACTGGTGGTATTAAGTTCAACATTAAAGGTGAAACAGGTGCGAATGCACTCATTACAACATCTGCCACAGGTGATGATGTAACCATTGCTCCAACAGCTAAGTTGACAGCTGCTGTAACGGCTGCAGAAAAATCTGCTGATAAAGACTTGTCCAACATTTCTCCTGCTGGTGAAACAGTGATCAAAAACTTGGCAGCTACATCTGCACAAGATGCTGTTAAGGTCACAGGTACAGGTCTTGCTAATGTAACTGATTCCACTACTGGTGGTGTAAAAACATACAATGTAGATGTGAAGACTGGTAATCTTGTAGTCAATGCGGCTGGTCAAGCTGGTGCAGCTGGCGCAACAGGTGCAGGCGGTGCCGCTGGTGCTGATGGCGTAGCCACTACACAAAATGTAGCATCCGCTATTAACGATGCCATCACTAAATCCAAAACTGATACAGCACAAGCTATTGCTGATGCAGAACACAAATTTGATGGCGATACAGGTACAACCTCTGTACGTAAACACGGTGAAGTATTATCCATCAAAGGTGGCGTAACTGCTACTACTGATTTGACAACTGGTAATATCGGTGTTGTATCCGATGGTGCAGGTACATTGAACATCCGTCTTGCGAAAGTATTGAGTGGTTTAACATCTGCATCCTTCACTAATGCTGGTGGTGATTCCACTGTTATTAATGGTAATGGCGTAACCATTACACCTAGTGCAACTGGTGCATCTCCAATTTCCATGACAACAGCTGGTATCAATGCTGGTAATAAGGAAATTAAAGGCGTTGCTAATGCTACATCCGCTGATGCTGCTGTTAATAAGGGCCAAATGGATGCTGCCATCACCGCAGCTGCTGGTGGTTCCTTATCTACTGAAAAAGTAGTAGCTAAAACATTGACTGGTGACAATAACCTTGTTACTGTAACAGGTCAAACTGGTACAGCTAAAGGTGAAACATACGAAGTCGCTGTTTCTGAAAATGCTGTTAAAGCGGTAGCACAAACAGCAGCACAAGATGCTGTTAAGGTGACAGGCACAGGTCTTGCTAATGTAACTGATTCCACTACTGGTGGTGTAAAAACATACAATGTAGATGTGAAGACTGGTAATCTTGTAGTCAATGCGGCTGGTCAAGCTGGTGCAGCTGGCGCAACAGGTGCAGGCGGTGCCGCTGGTGCTGATGGCGTAGCCACTACACAAAATGTAGCATCCGCTATTAACGATGCCATCACTAAATCCAAAACTGATACAGCACAAGCTATTGCTGATGCAGAACACAAATTTGATGGCGATACAGGTACAACCTCTGTACGTAAACACGGTGAAGTATTATCCATCAAAGGTGGCGTAACTGCTACTACTGATTTGACAACTGGTAATATCGGTGTTGTATCCGATGGTGCTGGTACATTGAACATTCGCCTTGCAAAAGTATTGAGCGGTTTAACATCTGCTACTTACACAGATGGTGCTGGTAATACACAAACTGTAACTAGTACTTCCTCTACAATTACGGATGGTGCTGGTAACACAACGACTATCACTAAAGGTGGCATGACAACAACTGATGGTACGAACACAACAACAGTAGCACCGGCTGGTGTCACTGCTACAGATGGTACTAACACAGTTAAGTTAAATGGTTCCGGTATCGATGCTGGTAATACTCAAATCAAGAACGTTGGTAAAGCAACGACTGATGATGCTGCGGTTAACAAGAAACAAATGGATGATGCTGTGAAGGCAGCTACTGATTCCATCAGCACATTAGGGGATAACAAAGTATCCTTAGGTAGTGATTCCGGTACAACAACAGCTAAGAAATTAAGCACAACTGGTGGTATCAAGTTCAACATCAAAGGTGATACTGGTGCGAATGCACTCATTACAACATCTGCCACAGGTGATGATGTAACCATTGCTCCAACAGCTAAGTTGACAGCTGCTGTAACGGCTGCAGAAAAATCTGCTGATAAAGACTTGTCCAACTTGTCTGCTGCTGGCGATACCTACATCAAGAACCTTGCTAAAACAGCTGCTTCTTGGAATGTAGAAACCAATGGTGCAGGTACAACTGCTGTAGCTGGTGGCGACACTGTTAACTTCATTAATGGCGATAACATTGCTATTACGAATACAGGTCGATCCATTACCATTGGTACAGCTAGAAATGTATCCTTCGATAAAGTCACTGTTGGTGGTGTTGTTATCGATAAGAATAATGGTATCGATGCAGGTGGCAAAGAAATTACAAATGTAGGCCCTGCTACATCTGGTAACTCTGCTGTTAATAAAACACAAATGGATACAGCTATTGCTAATGCACAAACAGCTGCAACCTCTACTGAAAAAGTAGTAGCTAAGACATTGACTGGTGATACTAACCTTGTTACTGTAACAGGTCAAACTGGTACAGCTAAAGGTGAAACATACGAAGTCGCTGTTTCTGAAAATGCTGTTAAAGCGGTAGCACAAACAGCAGCACAAGATGCTGTTAAGGTGACAGGCACAGGTCTTGCTAATGTAACTGATTCCACTACTGGTGGTGTAAAAACATACAATGTAGATGTGAAGACTGGTAATCTTGTAGTCAATGCGGCTGGTCAAGCTGGTGCAGCTGGCGCAACAGGTGCAGGCGGTGCCGCTGGTGCTGATGGCGTAGCCACTACACAAAATGTAGCATCCGCTATTAACGATGCCATCACTAAATCCAAAACTGATACAGCACAAGCTATTGCTGATGCAGAACACAAATTTGATGGCGATACAGGTACAACCTCTGTACGTAAACACGGTGAAGTATTATCCATCAAAGGTGGCGTAACTGCTACTACTGATTTGACAACCGGTAATATCGGTGTCGTATCCGATGGTGCAGGTACATTGAATATCCGTCTTGCTAAAACATTGACTGGTTTAACATCTGCTGCCTTCACTGATGGTACACACACAGTGACTATCGCAGGATCTGGCATTGATGCTGGTAACACAGAAATCAAACACGTTGGTAAAGCAACCACAGATGATGCTGCTGTTAATAAGAAACAAATGGATGATGCTGTGAAAGCCGCTACTGATTCTGTAACTACATTAGGTGATAACAAAGTATCCTTAGGTAGTGATTCCGGTACAACAACAGCTAAGAAATTAAGCACAACTGGTGGTATTAAATTCAACATTAAAGGTGATACTGGTGCGAACGCACTCATTACAACATCTGCAACAGGTGATGATGTAACCATTGCTCCAACTGCTAAGTTGAGTGCTGCTGTAACGGCTGCTGAAAACTCTGCTAATAAAGACTTGTCCAACTTGTCTACTGCTGGTAATACATATATCCAAAATCTTGCAAAATCTGCAGCGTCTTGGAATGTAGAAACCAATGGCGGTGGTACAACTGCTGTAGCTGGTGGCGACACTGTAAACTTCATCAATGGCGATAACATCGCTATTACAAATACAGGTCGTTCCATTACAATTGGTACCGCTAAAAACGTATCCTTCGATAAAGTCACTGTTGGTGGTGTTGTTATCGATAAGAATAATGGTATCGATGCAGGTGGCAAAGAAATTACAAATGTAGGTCCTGCTACATCTGGTAATTCTGCTGTTAACAAGACACAAATGGATACCGCTATTACTAATGCTGTTAACAAAGCAACATCTGATGCTAAACATGATTTCGGTGGCGATGATACAACTGTTGTTACACGTAAACATGGTGAAAAACTTAACATCAAGGGTGGTGCTTCTACAACAGCAGCTGATCTTACATCTGGTAACATCGCCGTTCTTGGTGATGCTGCAACAGGCACATTGAACATTCGCATGGCCAAAGCATTAACTGGATTAAGCAGTGCTACTTTCACAACACCTAGTGGCACAACTGTTATCAATGGTGGCGGTATGACAATTACGCCAAGTACAACTGGTGCGGCACCTATTTCCATCACAACTGGTGGCATCAACGCTGGTAATACAGAAATTAAAAATGTGGCTGCTGGTACAACGCCTAATTCCGCTGTTAATAAACAACAAATGGATAATGCGATTTCTAATGCTACGGCTAACGTAGGTTTCAGTACAGCTGGTAATACAGGTACTGGTAGTGTAAGCAATGGTCAAACATTGACCATCACTGGTACAAATGGTATTGAAACGAATGCAAGTGGTCAAAGTATTACAGTAGGCCTTGATGCTGCAACACGTGCGCAAATCAATAATGCTACAACAACTGCTAATAATGCAGCTAAGAAGGATTTGAGCAATATTGATAATGCTGGTAAACAAGTGATTAAGGATACAGCTGCTTGGAATGTGAAAGTTAATGGCGCTGCTGCTGAAATTGTAAAAGGTGGCGATACAGTTACTTTCAACGATGGCGATAATATCAAGGTTACAAATACTGGTAAAGATATTACTATCGCTACTAAGAAAGATGTGTCCTTCGATAAAGTCACTGTTGGCAATGTAGTAATTGATAAGAATACTAACCGTATCAGTGGTTTGGCTAATGCAGCTAATAATGATGAAGCTGTAAACTTGGGTCAAATGAATGCCGCTATTAGTACTGCAACTGCAGGCACAGGTAATATTAAATACAAGGCTAATGGTGGTACTCAAAATTCTGTAGCATTGACTACTGGTTTTGATTTCAAAGGTGATAGCAACATTCAAATCACAGCTGATCCTGCCAACTCTGGTGTTATTAATTACAAATTGAATCCTGCATTGACAGGTATTACCTCTATTAGTGGTGGTACTGGTGCTCCTACTATTACGCTTAATGCTGGTAGTGGTTCTACACCTGGTAATGTATCCATCAATAGTAATCTAGATATGGGTGGTAAACAAATCAATAATATTGGTGCTGCTACTCATGCTGGTGATGCAGTTAATAAAGCACAAATGGACCAAGCATTGCAAAATATTGCTGGTGCATCCAGTAATGCTGCTAAGTCTTATGCATATAAGGCTGGCGCAGGTGCTGCCGCATTGGCTGCATTGAAACCGATTCAATACGATCCATTGGAACCAACACAAATTATGGCTGGTATTGGTAATTACAAATCTCAAACAGCCGTAGCTCTTGGTGTGGCTCATTACACTAATGAAAATACTATGTTTAACTTAGGTGTTTCCTTAGATAGCCACGATGGTATCGTAAATGCTGGTGTAACCCACAAATTTGGATATAGCCCTGAAAAGAAAGCTATTCCAGATAAATATAAAGGTGGTCCTATTAGTTCTATCTACGTAATGCAAGATGAAGTGACGGCATTACAAGCAATTGTTCAAAAACAAGCTGCTGAAAATGAAGCCCTTCGTCAACAAAACGAAGATATGCAACGCAAGGTAGATATGATTCTATCTAAGATTCATTAATTCCAATAATTTTAAACATTCCCTCTTGTATACAGAAGATTAGTTAGAATTAATGAATATAGGGCTATTTGGTGGTTAGCCATTGTACTATCAAGGTGGCTGATTACTCCCTAGTGGGAAAACAAACGGACTCTTTTTATTTCTCTCATACACACTCTCTCGATAGAGTCCGTTTGTTATTGATAGTGTATAGTTATAACAGTACATAATAAATAGTAAATGTTATTGTTGTCTGAAACGTAAAGAATTTGAGGCGTAACATATGAAATCTGTATTAAAAAAGAGTCGTTTATTTATAATGTTAGCATCTTTGTTAGGGGTGGTGAGTCCAATGGCTCAAGCAGCTGATTTAGTTCCTGTTCAGCCAACGGTCGCTGTTGTTGATGAACAACATCAGGCGATTAGCTGGGCAAATCTAATGCTCAATGGTTTTTTACAACATCATGAAGGCGCGTCTATTAATGAAATTTCTTTTGATGCTACCGATACAGTCGTTACATTGACTATTGGTGGGTTTGATAAAGATGGTGTATATAAGGCAGTATTTACAAATACAGCGAATAAAGTTAATGATGAAAAGGTTGGTAAACTTACTAAAACTGTAGAAAAAACAGCCTTTGATCCATCTACTATTTTGCCTCCTGCTGTAGCTGTAAACTTTGCTTATGCACAAGCTGAAGGTAAGGCAACAAGCCTTTTAAGCTGGGCTGTTAAAACTGAAAAAGGCACACCACAATATACTGTTGTGTTTGCCACAAAAGATAAGAAAACCATTACTGTAGTATTCGATGCAGTGAGCGGAAAATTGTTAAGTGTAACTAAATAGCTTAAACGCAAATAATAATATTTGTATTAATGTATATAATGTATATATAGTGTTTAGGTACAACGTTACAAAATAGAATATTATGCACGAAACCTCGCTTTTCTTGAAGAGAAAGGCGAGGTTTTTGTGGAGTTAAATTTGAGTGGTATTTGCTTAATTTTTATTTTGTGTATTAATAGTAAAACCCTATATTTTAATTAAATATAAAATAATATATAAAACTAATTGAAAAAAGTGTTAAAATTAATATATAATTTAATTATAGAGAAAGGAGAGGGATTTATGAGAGTTGTACGTATTGCAGCAAGTTGTATTGGCTTGTTGACCACATTTGGCACATTGCCTAGCATGGCAGCCGATGTATCTACCCCTTTTATACAACAAGAAGCGGCCCGAGCCGATGCTTCGTTGCGTCAACGCGCAGAAGCACCAATGACTGGGGCCGCTTCGTTGCGTTCAGAATCAGCGTATGTTGGTCTTAGTAGTGCTCCTATGAAGGCATTACCAAAGGAAGCGATTGCATTTCCTATAGACCATATTGTTATTACATCATCAGAGCCTATATTTCGTAAATATAAGAACCGTTTAGAGGCGTATGAGCATAATCGAATCGGATCGGATGGGGTTACATTCCTTCAAAAGCAATTACAAGAACAATTATTAGCAGATGGATATGTAACAAGCCAAGTGGTTGTACCCAATCAAGATTTACATTCAGGGTCATTAACTTTTGAGATTTTACCAGGGTATGTTGAAGATATTGTTCTTACAAATCCAAATGCACGGACGAATTGGCGGAGTGCATTCCCTGTACGACCTGGCTATGTATTACGACGTCAAGCGTTAGAACAAGGAATTGATCAGATGCGTAGCGTACCTGGTCAAGATATAAAGATGACCATAGAACCAGGTACCAAGCCGTTACACTCTATTGTTAAGCTTACGGTAGAACAAAAAGGATTTGTGCATGGCTCATTTATCTTAGATAATTCAGGATATAAAGCTACAGGAGAGTATCAAGGTACTGTATTTTTATCGTTTAGTCAATTGCTGGGTCTTAATGATACGTTAACAGCTAATTTCACTAAAGATATAAGCCCTCATGATGATGGCCATGGGTCAAAGCAATATGCAGTTAATTATGCGATTCCCGATGGCAACCGTACGTATAGACTATCTACGTATAAGTATAGCTATAATCAATTGGTGTTTATGCCAAATGCATTTCGTTCGGCTGGTACCACACAAGGTACAGAGGTATCAGTAGAGCAGGTTCTAAATAGGACTAGTCGTTCGAAAACATCAGTTATTGCTAAGGTTAATCATAAGTCTCGTCATAATTATTTGGATGATGTAGAAATTGGTGTTCAAGAACAACATACTACATCGGTAGAATTAGGGTTATCTCATCGCCAATATAGAGGTAATACAGTGAGTGATATGTATGTATTTTATCGTCAAGGTATTAAAGGATTAGGTGCTAAGGTACGAAGTTGGGAAGGCTTGGCAGATAATCCAACTACACTATACAAAATGGCTGGGGTTGAAGGGCAGATTCAAACGGGAGTACGAATTGGTCATAAGCAAGGTATATTCTCTATGCGCTTTAGAAGTCAATTTACGAATCAGCGCTTATTTACTACGGATCAGTTTAGTATTGGTGGACGGTATTCGGTACGTGGATTTAGTGGAGAAGAAACACTACGAGGAGACTCTGGGTACTACGTACAAAGTGAATGGTCATTACCATTTAGAAAACAACAAATCACGCCCTATGTAGGTATAGATATTGGGCATGTATGGGGTCCATCCACAGAAACTCAATTAGGCACTACCTTGATTGGTGGTGTCGTTGGTGTACGAGGCACTGTTGGTGACGCTGTTAATTATGATGTATCACTAGGGACGCCAATTAAGAAACCAAAAGGGTTTGATACAGATACCCGTGTGTGGGCGTTTAGAGGAAGTTATCAATTTTAAGTGTTGTACATAGAGAGTTATATAGATACATAATACATATTGTTTTATATACTTAGGAGAGATACATAATATGAATATTAGAAAACATACGACAATGGCCATCTTTGCTGCGTTGCTTGCTACAAATTCAGCCCCATGGATTCCGATGGCGTTAGCCAATCCAGTGGTACCTGCTCAAGGTGCATTGGGGCCTAAAACAGAAGCGGCGCGTAATGGTATGACTGTAGTCAATATCAATACGCCTAATGATAAAGGTCTATCCCATAATCAATATGATGCATTTAATGTAGCTTGAATTGTCAAGTCAAATGCAACTCTACTGAATGATAAACCTCGTATGGAGTT
>ERZ1036424.425-NODE-425-length-17980-cov-41.500865_pt1 | contig 17980 bp, 20 predicted proteins | sample MGYA00514221_ERZ1036424 | MGnify/ENA primary metagenome ERZ1036424 (study PRJEB33795, sample SAMN09464939) | human gut metagenome | host: Homo sapiens | place: USA: Stanford, California | collected 2016-11 | study: EMG produced TPA metagenomics assembly of the...
ATGCTATATTGGCAGAAAACCAACATAGACTGCTTAGTGATGTAGGTGTTCAATTGCGAATTAATCGCTCCATTCAAGTTGAAGGCGCATTTGGTGTGTTAAAACAAGATCTTGGATTTAGAAGATTTTTACATCGTGGCAGTGGGAACGTGCATAAGATGCTATATCTATTGTCCATGGGATTTAATATTGCAAAATTACATAACAGAATACAAGCAGGACGAGTTAATACAACATTATTTTCTGCAAAAGAAACTGCTTAAACTAAGAAATTTTTAAATAGGCCTAGAGGTCTATTTAAGTGCGTCTAAAAACAAAAAACACCAAGAAAAGATAAGATTTTTGAACTGCACCCCAAAAATTGGACACAATTTTTGGAGGTGCAGTTTTTTATGTCAAAATATTCAAAAGAAATAAAAGAAAAGGCTATCTATCTTTCTGAAAAAGGATGGGGTCGCTATAGAATTGCTAAAGAGCTTGAGGTTCCAGAAGGTGCTGTAAGAAGTTGGCTACAGAAGTTTAACCTCAGTCATAATTTGACCCATAAAATTGGTAAACAAGTATTTTTAGCAGATTTTAAACGTAAAGTTATTGAAACTAGGTGGAAAAATAAGTTATCCTTTAAAGAAACAGCAAAATTATTTAATTTAGATAATCCTAGTCTAATTGCAGCATGGCAAAAGCGGTATTTAGACGAAGGAATTTTTGGGTTACACCCCAAGCCTAAAGGTAGACCATCTATGAAACCGAAAGAACTAATACCTCCCACCAAAGATCAAAGTATTAAATCAGACAAAGAACGGATTAAAGAACTAGAAGCTGAAATTGCTCGGTTGAAATATGAAATGTCTTTTTACGACGACTTTATGAAAGAAATGCGTGAAATTGCTAAACCTAACCGAGCTGTAAAAAAAAAGCACAAGCAATTGCCATCGAAAAATTAAGAACAATATATCCTCTTCAGTTTATGCTCAAATACTTTGGCATTAGTCGCAGTACGTATTATGCACGCCTAGCTAGCATAAAGAAGGGAGACAAATATGTTGAAGAACGAGAAGCTATTCGTACCCTTGTATCGATGAACAAAGGTCGTTACGGCTATCGTAGAATCACAATAGCATTACATAAATTAGGCTTCCATATGAATCACAAAGTTGTGATGCGTATTATGAAGGAAGAAAACTTAACATGTAAAGTTCGTCTAAAGAAGTACCGTTCATATAGGGGTACCGAAGGAAAAATTGCTCCTAATATCATTAAGCGGAACTTTACGGCAACAAAGCCAGATCAAAAATGGACAACAGATATTACCGAATTCCACTTGTTTGGGCGTAAGGTTTACTTATCACCAATCTTAGATATGTATAATGGAGAAATTGTATCCTATGAAATATCAGAGCGCCCTGTATTAACACAGGTATTATCTATGTTGGATAAAGCCTTTAAGAACAGACCACATAGCAAAGGTTGTATCTTACATTCAGATCAAGGATGGCAGTATCAGCATAGAACTTATCAAGAGACATTAAAAAATCACGCCATCATCCAAAGTATGTCTCGAAAAGGAAACTGTTTGGATAATAGCATGATGGAAAACTTTTTTGGTTTGTTGAAGTCAGAGTTGTTATATTTAGAAAAGTTTGCTTCCTATGATGATTTCATTAGCAAATTAAAGGATTATATTGATTATTACAATACAAAACGCATTAAGCTCAAGTTAAAAGGAATGAGTCCGGTAGAATACCGAACTCATTCCCCAAAAATAGCTTAATTATATCTGTCCAAGAAAATGGGTGCAGATCATTTACAAATCTAAATTTCTTGGTATTTCTTATATTTTAAAAGGGCTGCAACTAGAATGCGGTAAAACCGCATTCTGTTACAGCCCCTTCTATACTGGTGCGCCTAACCGGAATCGAACCAGTGACACGCAGTTTAGGAAACTGCTGCTCTATCCTACTGAGCTATAGACGCATGTATACTTTATTATATCGTTTTTAATAAAGTATACGCAAGGCGTCCTTATTGTTGTAGGTATTGGTTATTTACTAGTTTTTGTTCTTCTGGGCTGAGGTTTTGGTAGCCTTTAGCTAATGCACTTACCCAAGATCCGTAAGCAGGGTTTGGGAATACTACAAAGGTAGTACCAAAGTCTTCTTTATGCGCATCGATGATACCATTTCTTTCAGCTAGTGTCTTACCTTTTGTGCCGATTGGGAAATCACCAGCGTTATCGCCCATGTATAGAACGACATAATATTTTTTAGCAATCGCATCAAAACGAGGTTGTTTGTCAGAGTCTTTTTCGAATAGTAGTACATGGTCTTTATCGACGGATGGGAATCCTAATTCCTTAAAGTTTTGTACTGTTGCATCATAGTTAACAGGTGCATAGCGATTTGATACGTAGAAGATCTCTACCCCTTGTTTATGTACTTCATTTAAAAACTCAACAGCACCTGGCATGGCTTGTGATTTACCTTGATGTACCGCTTGACGCCACCAAGGAGCATCGAAGCGACCATTGCCGTTAGCAATGCTTTCACCCATCAGTTTTGTATTGTCTACTACTGTTTCATCTGCATCAAGAACGATAGCTAAAGGTTTTCTTTGATGAGATGGATCTGCAACAGCCATTTTAACAAGATTCATCGCCACATTATACCCTTGATATGCTAGCGCTCTATACTCCGCAGAAGTACGCATCCATAACAGTCCCATCGTCTCAGTGTCAGCTTGGTACTGCTGTTTTTGCTTCAGTGCTGCCTGTTCCGCCTGTGTTGCCGAATCATTCACCACAGCACCATTAGATACGCCATTATTAGCTGCTACATTATTAGCTACCGTATTCTTAGCCGCTGTAGTATTAACAGGCTGAACCGATTGCACCTGAGTCGTAACAGTAGTAGGACCTATGCTACTTGCTTTCACCGTCGTCGGAGAGTCCGCCTGTACTACAGGACCTACGCAAAGGCTACCACCAAGGCAAGCCACCGCTACATACCATGCCAAACTACTACGTTTCATAATTGCCTCCTAACCACATTTGCCTCTGTATAAATACAATACACAATGTAATTCTACATAGTTATGCTAAAGTCCTCTATAAATTAATATGCTATTAGTATATGTTGAAATCTATCTATACGAGAACTATGCTATAATACGACTATTGATAGTATTAGAGAATTCTTATAAAAAGAGGTATATGTAATGCAATTATGTAAACAATCAATTATTACCAGTTCACTATTAGCTGTATTGGCTATATCGTCTGCGTATGGAGCTACACCTGTACAAGCAAGTGAAAGCACAGATACTGCAGTAGTTGAGATGGATTATTCTAGTATTCCAGAGTTAAAAAAATCTATCGAAAGCGCAACACCAGCTATAGTACAATCTACACTTGATGCTTCTGAGGGAAAAGCTACTAACGGCAAACCCATCTATTCGACAGTCACTATGTCTGGTAACCGTGTTGTATCCGTAAAAACATACAAAACAAAAGAGGAACAAGAAACGGCTATGTTAAAAGAGCGCAAACGTTTAGACAAAGTCACTGCAGAACGTCGTGCTAAACGGAAAAATGAAACACGCGCAGATATGCTAAAAGGTTTGATGCCAATACCGTTCTATCCGCCTGTTAGTGAAACACGGGACTTACAAAGCGAAATGTTCTCTAGACCATTTGGTAGACAACTCGATTTGCGTTTAGTAGAGGCCTATATACAAGATTATGATAAGGCAAAACCAGGCGATATTTATGTCTATGCTGATTATGTAGACTACACATCTAAACAGTTATTAGGTGAAAAAGATGGCACTACCGCTATTTCAGCTATGATTTTACGTACAATCATGAGAAAAGATGAAAACAAAGCTTTCAGCATCGATGTAAATGTGTACTTCATAAATCCATCAACGCATACAATTTCCATAAGTCGTTCTGAAGATGCAAAGGGCATCGATATCAAGAAGAACGAAAGAGCTGAGGCTGTATTTAAACTACCTTCACACCAACTACAAGCCGGCGATCCACAGTATGAAATTGCTAAGCTTATGTATCAGGACTTAACTAATAAGAAATTTGATTAGCAATATTTAAATACACTCACATGACAAAAGCCCCTCCTTACTATGAGCTATTTAGCAAGGAGGGGCTTCGTTTTAATTTAAGGAAGTTCTTTTAATCGTCAGTGTTATTCAGAGAGAGTATCTTTGTTATGTAAAAAGTATTTATAATACTATTTCACATCGCTGAAATCAATGTTCATACCCAATGCTTTAGCAACGCCTTCACCATAAGCTGGATCACATTGATAGCAATGTTTTGCATGGCGTTCTTTAATGAAATCAGGTACGCCATCCATAGCTGCTGCTGTGTTTTCGAACAAGATTTGTTGTTTTTCAGGGCTCATGAGGCGGAACAACTTACCTGGTTGTGTAAAGAAGTCAGAGTCATCTTCATAGAAGTCGTATTGATATGCTGGACCCGAAATATCGAAAGGCGGATTTTTGAATTCTGGCTGTTCAGCCCATTCGCCAAAGCTATTAGGTGCATAGCCAATTGTAGCACCTTGATTACCATCTACACGACCCATGCCATCACGATGATATTTATTCACAGGACATTTTGCTGCGTTTACAGGAATTTGATGGTAGTTAGTCCCTAAACGGTAGCGTTGTGCATCGGCATATGAGAACAAACGACCTTGAAGCATTCTATCAGGGGAGAAGGATATACCAGGAATAATCGTAGAAGGTGCAAATGCAGCTTGTTCTACATCTTGGAAGTAGTTTTCTGGATTACGGTTAAGCTCCATTACACCTACTTCAATCAATGGGAATTCGTCGTGGTACCATACTTTTGTTAAGTCAAATGGATTGTATGGCATGTTCTTAGCTTGTTCTTCTGTCATCACTTGAATGCATAGTTTCCATTTAGGGAAATCACCACGTTCAATAGCCTCAAAGAGATCACGTTGATTACTTTCACGATCATTGGCTACCACATTAGCTGCTTCAGCGTCAGAAAGAGTTTCGATTGGTTGTTGGCAAACCCAGTGGAATTTAACCCATACGCGCTCATCTTTTTCATTGATAAGGCTATACGCATGACTACTGAAGCCGTGCATATTACGAAAAGACTTAGGGATACCTCGATCACTCATTACAATAGTAATTTGATGAATTGCTTCTGGCAAACTAGTCCAAAAGTCCCAGTTTGCAGTTGCATCGCGGAGGTTAGTTTTTGGATTACGTTTAATAGCACGATTTAAATCTGGAAATTGCAATGGATCGCGAATAAAGAACACCGGCGTATTATTACCTACGAGATCCCAGTTACCTTCTTCAGTATAAAATTTTACAGCGAAACCGCGAATATCCCGCTCTGCATCAGCAGCACCACGTTCGCCCGCAACTGTGGAGAAACGTACGAATAACGGTGTTTGTTTACCTACTTCAGAGAAAATTTTTGCTTTCGTATATTTTGTAATATCATTAGTTACTGTAAAAGTACCAAATGCGCCAGATCCTTTTGCATGCATACGACGTTCAGGGATTACTTCACGCGCAAAATGGCCTAACTTTTCCATAAACCATACATCTTCCATCAACACAGGACCGCGTTTACCTGCTGTAGCGGTATTTTGATTATCTGGTACAGGAGCACCAAAGGCTGTCGTTAATTTCTTTTCATTACTCATATTACATACTCCTACTTATAAATATAAAATACAATTATAATTCTATTCTAAAGAATTTTATAACTTAAGCATTCAATAACTACAATATTTTAAAATATATAATATTTATTCATAACCATGAATAAATCGTACCACATTAAACAAGAAATAACAACCCTATATTATTATAAATATTACATGCATATTATCATTTAGAAAATGACCTTGAGAAAACATAGTATATACTGTTGGTTTATTAGTATAAATTATTTCTGTAAATTTAAATCCCCCTCATAACAACAATGTTATAAAGGGGGATTATTCTTACGCTGGACGACTCCAATCGACTTGTACATCGATAGCTTCCCACATGCGTGTTAAGGCTAATTTTAAGTTATCTAAAGATTCTAATGGTTTTACAGTCAAGCGTTCATATGTATCAAGACCTGTAGCATGCTCGATGGCATGTTCGTCGTTTAAGTAAGCGATAACCTTATCAACCCACTCTTGTTCAGGTAAATCTACGGACACTGTTTTTGCTTCTGTGTCATAGGACAAGAAACCATTGCTGTTGATGCCATAATGGATGGCTACGCGAAATAAACTCATATCTATACCTCTCTTGCGGTAATTTATTAACACTATATCCATATTGTAACACGAATAATTATATTAGCGAAAGTATTCAATATAAACTTTATAAGCTTTTTATAGCCTTAATGAGCTCTTTAGTAAACTGTGATATTTCTACAACCGTAGGCTAATCTCCGACTTTAGTATTACTCATATTAGCTTTAATATTATCTTCATCGTCTTGAGCAGATTCTACATCACTTTTATTTAGACTTACGGTCTCTTGCTCTGACCGTGCATCTACCGCAGCTTTCAGTTCTGAGCGTTTTCGACGCGTCCCATTGTCTCCGTGAAAGCGTTGCCACAGCGCTCCACTCATAACAGCAGTTTCACCAAATTTAGACTCTAACGAATCTAACACGCTAGCTAGCTTATCTTCTGTTTCATCCTGCGGCGATTCAAAAAGGCTGTCCTGCATAGGCATCTCTTCATCGAGACCACTCACAGTAAGGCCTAATAGTCGTATAGGGCCCGGAGGATCTATCCATCGGGTTTCTTCAGAAGAATACGTAAAGGCTTTAGCCTGTACCTTAGTTGTAGCACCTAAGGATTCAAGCTCTTTTGCTTTTCCTTTAGGTTTCTTGCTCGTCTTATCTTGCATGAGCTTGTTCCAAAGGAGCAGCGCAGTTTCAAAGAACACATGCTCATGGTCTGATGGTGTATCTAACCGCTTTTGGCGGGATACGGTGGTGAAATCATCGTACCGAACCTTAATAGATACGGTATGACCTAAGAGATTACGTTTTCGCAATCGTTTTGATAAGCGATTCGCAAAATATCTAAACTCTAGTTCAATGGCACTACCATCCGTTAAATCTTCTTCGTATGTCTCCTCAGCTCCGATAGATTGTATTTTGCGATCTGTTTCCACCGGTCTATCGTCAATCCCGTTCGCTAGTTCCCATATGCGGCGCGCCTGGTTGCCCACGAGGGGAATTAAACTGCTTTCATCAGGTAACGCTTGAATATGACGCATCAAGTGAAAGCCTCCTGTTTTCAAGATTTTTTCTGTACGAGGACCTACGCCCCAAATGCGTTTAATCGGTAATGGAGCTAAGATCTCTTTTTCACGGCCATAAGGTATGACTACAAGGCCATCGGGCTTATCTAAATCGGATGCCAATTTAGCAAGGAATTTGTTCGGTGCTAATCCTGCAGAGATGATGAGTCCAGTTTCCTCAAATACACGGTCTTTAATGGCTCTGCCCAGTGCTATAGGACCACTGTACATGGTAGACATACCGCTAACCTCGAGGAAGGCCTCATCTATAGATAGAGGCTCAATGTAAGGAGTGAATTCTTTCATAATGGAAAAAATCTGTTCCGATACCTCTTTATAACGGTCCATGTGAGGATATACGTAGATACCATCGGGACAGAGCTTCTTAGCTCGTGAAATAGGCATCGCCGAATGAACACCGAATTTGCGCGCCTCATAGGAACAGGTGGCAACGACGCCACGTGAAGAAAGACCACCCACGATAACGGGGTGGCCTTTATATTCTGGATGATCCAGTTGTTCGATGGACGCGAAGAATGCATCCATATCAACATGCATAATCCATCGTCTCATTGTTACGCTTCTTTTTCGTGCTCAGAAATACGGCAGTATTTAATTTGTGCGCAAATACACTCATCCTTAGCTTTATATAATTGAGGGATGATCTCTAAAATATCGCCAAATGTAGCTTCATTAATGGAATAACGAGTCCATAAGCCATTACGTTGAGAGTTAACTACACCTGCATCAATTAAGATTTTCATGTGGTAGCTCAACGTAGATTGAGACAAATTGAAGCTAGCTAAAATATCAGCTGCACATAATTCATTGCAAGACAACATATCGATGATATGTAATCTTGTTTCATCGCTTAATGCCTTGAAAATCGAAGCTAAACGTTCATAAGAAACTTCAACCATATCTTTAACTCCTAAAATCCGTATCAAAAAAAATCAATCTACTTTAACTCTATTATATACTATTTCTTAATGTAAATCTATTTTTTTCTTTATAGTTGTATCTTAATAATTTATTATGAATACCATTTTTACATATACGAGTAATTTTTACCACATTATAAACTCATTTAAACACGCCATAGTTTGTATATTGTGAATATTTTAAATAAATTTTCATCTCATAGATTTATTTAGTTATACATAATTCTGCATATATAAAGATTGTGTAAAATATTCTTCTATAGAATTTTCGATATATGCATTTTCTGATAACCTTATAGCATACTTCGATATACCGCACCACATTAGCGACCGAAAGGATTAGATGTATTATACTTTTTTTGTAGTCTAAATCATTTCATTACAAAAGGCTCCTCTTAGAGGAGCCTTATCTGTATAATTCTATAAATCGATTGCATAGCACTAAAATTTGAGAAATTATACTACTACATCGACGCTATCGAATATAATCATTTATATTATATCAAATTAGTATAGATTAGAATACGTTTACCAAGTCGATAGTTTGGTTACGGTTAGGACCTACGGATACGATACCCAAAGGTACACCTGTTACTTCTGCAATACGTTCTACATATTTGCGAGCATTTTCAGGAAGATCTTCGTATTTACGGATACCAGAGATATCTGTTTCCCAACCTGGCAATGTTTCGTACACTGCTTCGCATGCTTCAAGGTCTTTCAAGTTAGCTGGGAAGCCTTCTACATCTTTACCATTTAATTTATAACCTACGCAGATTTTCAATTCTTTAAATGTATCAAGAATATCCAAGCGAGTGATTGCAAGGTAGTCAAGGCTGTTAAGACCTGCCGCATATTTTACAACCATAAGATCTAACCAACCGCAACGACGAGGACGACCAGTTACAGTACCGAACTCATGACCAAGTTCGCGAAGGTTATCACCAGTTTCATCAAGAAGCTCTGTCGGGAATGGACCTGCACCAACGCGTGTTGCGTAAGCTTTTACTACGCCAAAGATATTTTTCAAGTAGTTAGGACCAATACCAGCACCTGTGGAAGCACCACCAGCGATTGGATGAGAGGATGTTACGAATGGATATGTACCGTGATCAAGGTCAAGCATAGTTGCTTGCGCGCCTTCGAACAATACCTTTTTATCCTCTTTAACGGCTTTCAAAACAGCAATGTTAGTGTCTGTTACATATGGTTTCAATGCTTCAGCATATTTGATGTAATCCGCTAAGATTTCATCATAGTTAACAGGTTCAGCATCATAAACCTTTGTAAGCATTTTGTTTTTGAATTCTACATTGTATGCTAATTTTTGTTTGAATGTATCCAAGTCATACAAATCGCAGATACGGATGCCGATACGGTTAATTTTATCAGCATAGCAAGGACCGATACCGTTTTTAGTAGTACCGATTTTAGCATCCCCTTTAGATGCTTCCTCTGCATTATCTAAAGCGATATGATATGGCATGATAACATGTGCACGGTCGGAAATGTGAAGAGATTTAGCAGATTTACCTTGTTTTTCAAGGCCTTCAATTTCTTGTAACAAAACTTTAGGGTCAATTACAACACCAGTACCAACGATATTTTGTTTGTTATCGTACAAGATGCCACTTGGTAACAGGCGAAGCGCAAATGCTTTGTCATCTACTACAACAGTATGACCTGCGTTATTACCACCTTGACTGCGCACTACAACGTCCGCACGTTCCGCAATCCAGTCAACGATCTTACCTTTACCCTCGTCACCCCATTGAGTGCCGATAACCATACTTGTTGCCATATCTATATCCTCCATGTGAAAGTCTAAATAATTCATTATCATTATACAACAATGTTCGGACTCTGTGAAAGTATTTATACAAATTCAATCTTTAGTTTCTTGCCGAATGCATGAGCTATTTTCTGTAAAGTCTTCAAAGATGGATTGCCATTTCCATTTTCAATCTTACTAATATCTGACTGGGTAATGCCTGTTAATTCAGACAGCTGCATTTGTGTCATATGAGCAGCTAATCGCGCCTCAACTATGTTTTGAATGATTTGGTACTCATCATCTAACGCATCCCACTCTTTTTTAAACTTCGGATTTTTTAATTGTTTCTCTAAATATTGATCTAACGTTTCCATATTATGTATACCTCTCAATATAATCGTTCTTATATTTAACAGCTAATTCAACTGCACTCTTAGGAGTTTTCATGGATTTCTTTACAAAACCATTTGTTAAAACAATTCGTTTTCCTACAAAGAAGAAATACAATATCATAAAAAACAAAAGAAAACGTATCCATCATATTCCTCCTAGTACTAGAAGAAATCTTTACTTAAATTATATGTTAAAACATATATTCAGTAAAGATATGAGATATAGAGATTTAAAGTCTTACTATATCCAATATAAGTATCTAATCTCTTAAAGTAAAGAAATGGGAGGTGACCATTAGTCACCTCCCATGTATTGACATTTTAACTAGTCAAAGTATTCTATTTCGGCTCCTTTAACCAGAAGCTCATGAAAAGCCCCATCAAGCCTACAGGTATCAAGGTCATCAAAGCAGTTTGCACGTCATAGATGTCTGCTAGATGGCCTACATATGGCGCTACAAGACCGCCTAAGGTAATGCCAAGGCCTAGTGTGATACCGGACGCAAAGCCTGCATTTTTAGCAAGATATTTTTGTCCTAGTACCGTAATCGGTCCGTATTGTGAGAATACGCCAAAGGCCATCGGTATCATAGCACCGAAGAAGCCCCATATATTTGGGACAAAGATAAATACTAAAACGGATGGCAAGAAGATAAGATTACCTAAGCGCACCGTTTTAAGGAAGCCTAATTTATCAGATAAAGCCCCGCCCATATAGGTAAGGTCTGCTCCCATTGCAAAGTACATGGTTAGAGCCAAGCTAGAGGCACTAGCTTCACCGTTTATAACGGTAATGTACAGAATAGGAATGAAGATAGATAGTACAGAGAACAATATGGATCGTGAAGCGATTACAAAGAATAGCTTACCAAAGCTCGCCCAATCATTCGTACCCGCATGAGTAGATGTAGTAGCGCTTTTACTTTCACCAGCATTAGTCGTATCAGCCTCGCCCGTAAAGGCATAGAGATATAGCAATACACCGAGCAAAGCAATAGCGGTGAACACCCAAAGGAAATGAGCGCCAAAGACGTACACACCACCAGCAAGGAGCGGCCCCATTGCAAAACCAGCGCTACCACCTACGGCAAAGCGCCCCATAGCATTACCAAGCTCATTGGATTGCATACGGTTTACAAGGAGTGCGGCCTCAGGATGGAACAGTGCTGCCCCAAGGCCTGCAATGAGCGATAGAGCAAGTATCATCTCATAGCTCGTCGCCAGTGCAATGGAACTAATGGAGACTAATGTTATGGAAAAGCCTAGCGGAATGAACCAAGGCACGCGCCACCGATCCGCCACATAGCCCAAGATAGGTTGGGCTACAGAAGCCACGATGGTGTTACAGAAAATGATAGATGCTGATTGATAGTAATTGAGGCCAAAGTTAGCAATAAAGAACGGAATCAATGCGGCCAACGAACCTTGACCGAAATCATTAATACAATGAAAAATAGGCGGTCCGTACTTTCGTATAATACGTTTCATATACCCTCCTAATAAAATAGCTAATTTTTCCTAAGATACAGAGATACTCACGAGGAAACTAGCTCATAATTGTGCGCAAAATAGTGTAAATAACAGATTACGTTCAAAATAAAAAGAGTAGATATAGCCAACACCTAATGCATGTGCCATAGGCTTGTTGGTCTATACCTACCCTAGTCTTTCATATATTATATGGGAAGTACCCTACAATTATAGGCCAAAGCGAGCCATGATTGTATCTACATGTTTTAACAATTTATGCGGATCGAAGCATGCATCGATTTCTTCAGCAGTCATGTATTTCTTGATGTTTTCATCAGATTTAAGACCTGTCGCGAAATCTTTACCTTCAAGCCAGCGTTCCATAGCGTATTTTTGAACCCAACGATATGCTTCGTCACGTACTGCACCTTTGTCTACAAGGTGAGTTAAAATTGTTTGGCTGAATACAAGCCCACCTGTAAGGTTAAGGTTTTTAAGCATTGTTTCAGGATATACCAACAATTTATCGATAGTGCGGATTGTAAGGTGAAGCATGTAGTTCAATGAAATTGTTGCATCTGGTAAGATGACACGTTCTACAGAGCTATGGGAAATGTCGCGTTCATGCCACAACGCTTGGTCTTCGTAAGCAGATTGAGCATAACCACGAAGCAAGCGAGCCATACCACAAATTCTTTCACATGTAATAGGATTACGTTTATGAGGCATCGCAGAGGAACCCTTTTGTTTAGGGCTGAAATATTCTTCCGCTTCGCGCACTTCTGTACGTTGCAAATGGCGGATTTCCAAAGCAATTTTATCCAATGTACCGCCTACAACAGCGATAGTGGACAACAATTCAGCGTGACGGTCACGTTGTACGACTTGTGTAGCGATTTTAACAGGTTCAAGACCTAATTTTTCGCATACATATTGTTCTACGAATGGATCGATGTTGGAGTAAGTACCAACAGCACCGGACAATTTACCAACAGCTACGCTTTTACGAGCATGTTCCATGCGTTCGATATCGCGTTCTACTTCAGCCATCCACAATGCTAATTTCAAACCAAATGTAGTAGGTTCACCATGAATACCGTGAGTACGACCGATCATAGGTGTATATTTGAACTCAGCTGCGCGACGACGCAATACTTCGTGCAAACGTTTCAAGTCTTCAATCAAGATGTCGCATGCTTGTTTCATCATGTAGCCAAGCGCTGTATCTTTAACGTCAGTAGATGTAAGGCCAAGATGAATGTATTTAGCCGCTTCAGGACCTACGTATTCGCCTACTGCTGTTACGAAGGAAATAATATCGTGGTTTGTTTCCTTTTCGATTTCATGAATGCGTTCAACGTCGAAATTGCCCTTTTCACGAATGGCTTTAGCCGCTTCTTTAGGGATAACTCCCAACTCAGCTTGCGCCTCGGATGCCAATGTTTCTACTAATAACATTGTGTCGAACTCGTTGCGTTCGCTCCAAATATGGCCCATTTCTTCTCGTGTATAACGTGGTATCATGATGTCTCCTTTGCATGATAAAAGCTAGATTTCTTATACGATAATTGTACCATATGTGAAAGCTCCATTCAATGAATGGACCTAAATTTTCCGAATGATAATTATATTAAATTTACTAATCGTTCGTATTTGTTGAAGATGACAGCCATTCATTGAAGTCTTATGATACGTTTTGACTTATGATGACTTTACTTATGATGACTTTGCTTATGACGCCTTTCTAAATAAACAATTAATAGAATTGAGTTATATTAACTCCGTCTCTATGTATTCGTGCTAATAAAATGATATACTAGAATTATCTGAAATATACATAAACTTGTATATCATTATCGGGAGGCTTTCATGGCAAATTTAAATCGCAAAGAGCGTCGTGCACAGCGCAATGAATCGAATATTATAGGCATGCTATTACGCCTATTCTTTGGGCTCAGCTTTATCGGCTTGGCTGTAGTTCTATTTGGAGAGTTTGATCTCAACTATGTATTCTCCATCTTTACAGCAGACATCATCGTATCCTTAATTTACGTGATACTCAATAAATCTCGCATCACTACATCCTTAGCGGTTAATACCAATGTACGCGTTATCATTGCATTCCTCATCATGCTAGTAACAATGTTCTTCTACGCCTTTGCATTATGGCGCGTCGATCAATTTAGCGCACCTATGCAAATCACTTTATTTATCGGTGGCGCCATCGTATACCTTGCGGTATTCAACTCCACTAAGACAATGCTTACTAATCAAGACTAATACAAACATAACAAAAGAGGCATATCTTACATACATTTGTATGAGATATGCCTCTTTATTGTCCTAGAATAACGGGAACCGCTAAGTAAACAGGTTCACCCCGTCGGTTAACGATGGATCCACTGCTTTTGATGATGCGCAGCGCTTCGTCTCGTACAGCTGGTGGTACATCATCCACAATCAGTGGCGTATGTTCACCAACAATGACATTACCGTTAACATCAAAGTTAACTCGTACTACCACCTTGCCTGTTACGACAGATGCTCGCCCCTGTTCTTGCACAGTCCGCAAATAGTCATGAGGGTTAATATCTGGTTTTTGTAAAAGCGCTTGTTGTCCTGGCGTCAATAAACTCAATGCTAAATCAGATAAGACAGATAAGTCACTAGACTCAGGCAATCCATCTCCAGTTGCATTCGGATCTGATGTTATCTCTTTACCGATAGGCGCTTTACTATTCTTGGAAGATTTTCCATCCTTAGAATCTGCTCCGTGTGTAACAACAGCTTGTTCACTGCTACTCGTTTCCGATTCAATAGCCTTTGGAACGGTCCACTCTCGGCGTACACTAGATGCTGCTGTACTTTCACTTAACTCTTTAGTACGTTCATCCTCTTGCTTGCGCTCATTCATCAAAGAATTCGCCTTAGGTGCCGCGCCTTCTGGAGTTACATTCTGTGGTTTTTCCATAGGATTTTCCGCTGGTTGCGGTGCAGTGTCAACCCCTGTATCGCTTTCACCATCATCAGGCAAATTAAAGCTAATTTCCGCCGCATCATGGGCGGCACCTGTACCTGCCATACCCCGCAAAGAAAGACCCATACCAGAAATCAGCATAGTCGTAACCCCTAAGGACAGAATAAACGGTTTCAAATAATGCGATTCAAACATAGAATCACTTCCGTTCCGTAGCGACGCTAATATATTTAGCGCCATTCACCTTGAGCATGTCCAATAGGGCGATAACCTCGCTATAGTAAACATCCTTAGATGCGCGAATGACAAAAGCTTGTCGAGGTGCCTGCTTCACGATAGATTGTACCTCTTCAGCCAATCGGTCGGAAGAGATTTCCTGATTGTCGATATATAGCGTGTGCGTTGTGGTGAGCGTAATCGTAATAGGTTCAATAGATTTTGCCGTAGATGTCGATGCAGATGGCAAATTGAGCGGAATTTGCTGCTCTGTATTCATGTACAGCGTGCCAACCATGAAGAATACCAATAAGAAAAATACGATATCGATCATAGGGATAATCATGATGGTCGGTTCTTTTTTAACCCCTAATGTGCGTCGTCTCATATATCATGTTCCTCGTTGTACGCATCGAGGATGTTGCCGCACTCATGCTCTAAGGTAGTAATAGAATCATTTACCTTTGCTGCACAGTAACTGTGAAAGCCAAGCGCGATAATCGCTACAGTCAAGCCTGTAGCCGTTGCCACTAAGGCTTCAGATACACCACCTGTAATGATTGTAGGCGCACCAATATCGCCGCCTACGACAGCGAAGGCGCGAATCATACCTAGAACTGTGCCCAACAGCCCTAACAACGGTGCCATCGTTACAATCATGCTGAGCCAGCTAAGGCCACGTTTTAAACGCTCATCAGCGTAAGATACTACATCTTGCAAACGGTTTTCTAGACCATTATAGTTCTTTGCACTGCGCATAGCACGAGCAAATAAAGCACCAAGCTCCTCTGTGTCGCGTTCCAGAACACTTGGTAACATGACCCAAGATTGACTCTTCTCTAATACCTTATTAAAACGGCGCAAGTCCTTTGTAAACTTGCGATATAAAATGATACGCTCAATGCCAATCATCAATGCAAAGAGCAAAAAAATTACTAGCGGATACATAACAAATCCACCAGCCACAAATAAATGCGCTATGCTACTCATACTAACCTCCAAAAGCCTTCACCCTCTAGGCCCCAATAACCTTTATTATATCACGTTTTAAGGCATCTAAAAATATGTATGAGACAAAAAAAGGCTATACTAATCATGATACACATATTAGTATAGCCTTTAATTTTGCTTTAATTTTGCTTTTATTCTACTTCTATTTTTCCTTTGCCGAGCCTAAATTCCGTCATGATTTAATCATAGCATAACCATTGCATTCGTATGATTTATTAGTCTTTTTTTAGGAATTTTACAAGTATGCCACCGATTGTTAAGGACAAGCCAAAGCCACTACAGAACATGCCGATGGAATACATCCAAGCATAAGTTTGATTGTTAGAAGAAATTGCTTTAGCTGCCTCTCGTGCATTAGTAGCATTTCTTGCAATTTCTAAATTTGTTGCAGCTGGATCTGGGTTTAATAACAGGATAACAATACCTATAATTAAAACAACTACGCCAACAGGTAACAACATTTTTTTACTCATTTTAAGACCCTCTTTAACATTATACGAAACGGTATATATCATTAGATATTATTTATCAAGTTTGTTCATATCCAAACGATTCATACTGCCAATGAAGCGATTATAGGATTCAACCATATCATTATAATGATCATTTGTTTGGTCACCTAAGAATGTACGAATTCTACCAATAGCTGTATTTAATGAATTCTTAGTACTGTTATATTCCGAACTAGTAATACTATTAGATACGTCCATGATGCCTTGTAACTCTTGGTTAGCTGCATTTACATCAATTTGTTTACCCTCTTCAAAGCCATCCAATAAAGCAGTTAAACGTAAATGAACTTCTTGAGCTGCCGCTGCATTTTTCTTGCCAGACTCTTTAAGTTCTTTCAACTGTTCTTGTTGGTTTTCTGTGTTGTGTTTGTGAATTACTGCGTCTAGTTGATTATACGCTGCATAGAACTGATCATATAATTGAACGTATTTAGGTCCTAATTGTTGTTCCTTAGCATAATTATCTGCTTGATATGAATTAGTTTGGTAGTACGTATCCAATTCACTGGCTACTGGTACAATATCCTTTAATACAGCCAATACGTTATCTAAAGGTTCTTTCATATCATCATATGGCACGCCAGCATCTTTAGCGGCTTGTAAGTTCTTTTGTAAAGAATCAAAATGTGGTGACATAAAGCTTGTTAAATGTTGCCCTTCTCTTAGTTTTTGAATGTTTGGACCGATAGCATAGCCAAAGCGCACTGTATGACTGTTAAAATCGCCAACGGCTTTAATGTAGTTGTTAAACACTTTAACGTCATCTTGTGATGTCTTTTGAACACCTTGTTGTACGCTATTGGCAACCTTAGAAACACTACATCCTGTCAAGAATAATGGTGCTGTTAGAGTTGATGCACACAATACTACTGTTAGCATTTTCTTTACTAGTGGTTTCATAATGACCCTCTCTTTTTAATCACATACAAGTAACAATCTATGATTAAATTATATATCATATATGAAATATATGAAAGCATCAAGTATAAATATATGAAATTTATTTCATGAATACGCTTTCATCGGCATAGAAAAAGGCACAATATCTTACTACTTGTTTCACCAACAGCAGTTTTGATACTATGCCTTTTATGGATGGATACATCTTATATATCTAAATCAGTATGATAGCTAATCGGAGTGTCTTAATAGATAAGTTATGCCATCTTATCAAATAGGTATATAGCTATCTACTCATTTAATAGACTTGTCAAAAACTCCAATTAATTCTTCAACGGCTTGTGATTCGCTCATTTCACCGTCTAAGACAGCATTTTCGACTTCGCCCATACGACCTTGAATGACTACATTGTTAAAGAATAGGTTGTGCAAGTGTTCGTCAATCATATCGCGTACCCAACGAAGGG
>ERZ1036424.428-NODE-428-length-17867-cov-97.976533_pt1 | contig 17867 bp, 20 predicted proteins | sample MGYA00514221_ERZ1036424 | MGnify/ENA primary metagenome ERZ1036424 (study PRJEB33795, sample SAMN09464939) | human gut metagenome | host: Homo sapiens | place: USA: Stanford, California | collected 2016-11 | study: EMG produced TPA metagenomics assembly of the...
ATATGGGAGCATGTGGATCTGTTATAAGTTTATTAGATAGTAGAAGATTAAATTCATTTGTAGATGTTAAATGGCTGTATGATGAGAAGTGTTCAGAAATTCTTATGCGATTTTTTGAAGAAAACAGAAATAAAAATAAAGCTATAAAATTCTAAATATAAGATTTTATATCTTTATTTTCTTATTTTCATATATATTGGGTTTGAAATGTATGTACTTGTTACAGAGTAATATTTGTTTTAATTTTATTTATTTGTTCATATAAATTTTCAACAATATCAACATTAATGCTATGTTTTCTTCCTAATTCAATAATAGATTGTCCAAACAGTTCTCTTTCATCTGGTCTGTTGTTATTTTCAAAATCTCTTTGGAAAGATGTCTTTGTTTCAAAAGGGAAATTATCAGCTTTATCATATGAAGCCTGTATAATTTTTTTATTTATATTTACATTTTCAGCTTTACTTAAGTTGTAGATAATTTGCATTATGTCCTTAACTATGGAACTATATTTTTCATCAGCATATACTTCACCCAATGTTTTATTGTAACATGCAGTAACTAGCCCATATGATGCTATAAACATATATTTTGACCATATTTCACTAATATGATTTTGGGCCCAATTATATTTGATTGCACTTTCATCAAATATGCTGCATATATCATCAGCAGGAACTTCCTTATTGTGTGGATCTTTTCCGAATATTATTGTACAGTGTCCACCATTTTGAGAAACAACTCCGGGAGCTTCAATATGAGTCCCAACATAAACACATGCAGGAAATACTATTCCCTTATCTATGATTTTTCTTATTCTATTATATATATCAACACCGTTTAATAGTGCTATTATCTTTGTTTTAGTAGTTATTTTATCTTTTAATTTAAGCAGAACATTGTTAAGATCATATTGTTTTATACATATGAAACAGATATCAAGTACTGGCAAATCCTCAAATTTATCTGTGGCTAAAGTAGGTTTACAAACACGTTCACCTTCATTGCTTGTCTTTAAAACTAATCCATTCTTTAGAATTTGTTGTAAATGTTCTCCTCTAGCAATAAAATATAAATTATATTCACTGCTATTTTTTAATACTGTACACATTTTTCCGCCAAAGTATCCACCTACTCCGCCTATTCCTATTATCCCTATGTTTTTCATTTCTTTTCCCTGCCTTAAAATATTATTGGAGATTTTGCTGCAAAATTATCTTCCATAGTCCAGGTTACTATAGTTCCATGTTTTAATGAGAGTATAATAAGTTCTTTATCAGAATCGCTTAAAGAATCATCAGATCTCCACTGCTCCATAAATTTTCGACTTGGATGATTGTAGATTTCTTCCTTTAAGTTATCATCGTTAATAATATCAAGCTTACCACTTATTCTTATCTGAGTACCATTACAATTAAAGCATAGCTCTGCGGCTGGATTTTTCAGTATTTGCTTGTACAAATCTTTAGATCCACCTGTGTGAAAAATTATCCCGTTTTCATCCGCTTTATATAAAAGCATACCACGTACTCTTGGCTTGTCATCATCAATTGTTCCTAAGAAAAATACTGGATTTTTAGATATAGCCTGAAATATTTCATCTTTCTTCATTAAAAATGCCCCCTTAAATTATTATGATTAATCAATAAATATATTTATTAAAAATTATATCAATAAATAGAGAAAACATATTCCAAAAAATAACGATTATTTTATAAAAAACAATTTAAATAGTTATTTAATATTAAATAGATTTTGATATTCAGTTGGTGAAAGGTTAACGCTATTCATAAAGCATGATGAAAAGTGAGAGACACTATAAAAACCACATTTCATTGATACATCTGTAATTGAAAAGTCTGTATTTCTAAGAAATTTCTTGGCTTTTTTTATTCTCAAATTTATTAAATATTTAATAGGACTGATTCCAGTTTGTTCTCTGAATGTTTTATTAAAATTTGATTCGGACATATTTATAATATTACATAATGTTTTTAATGTTATTTTTTCACTAAAATTAGTATTCATATAATCTATAGCTGTCTGAATTTCATTGCTGCTAATTTTATCATGATGATTATTATTTTGAATTTTTAAAAGGGCTCTGATAATTTCATTTGTTATAAGGATAGATAGGATATCCAGCATTTCAGAGCAGTTATCATAATTATCTTTATATTCAGTCATAAAATTTTTAATGTAATTTATAATATTTTTACTTATAGTAAACTGGCTCCAAAAGTATCTATCATTAATATTTTTAGTGTAGGCAGAAAGCTGTTTTTTAAAGAAATTTTCATCAATGAATAGTGCAATATATCTATGAAAATTTTCGGATTTGGGTTCTTCATGGGGAATATATGGTGACATAGCACAGCATAAATATGAATTAGAAGGGATATTTATAGAGGGCGTTATTATTGAGTCCTTTTCAGAAAAGAATAAAGTAAATGAGTAGGATGGATGTGTATGATTGGCTTTTATTGCATATTTACAAAAACCAATGCTGGGTATAAAAATCCCCAGAGTTTCATGAACATATACATCAACACAAGACAAATCATCTTCAGTTATATTTCCAACTAAATTTTGAATATATTTAAAATCTTTATCAATACAATTCATATCTATATTCCCCTTCAAAGCTTGATTATATATAATATTTTATCAATATACTTAGATTTAGTATAGATTATATGAAATTTCAACTAAGGACTTGTAGATATTTTATTTAAGTTTAAAGAAAAGAAATTTACTTTATTATGGAGTTAAATACTATTATTGAGATTAAATAATATTTATGATAGAATGAGTAGGTATCAAAACTGAAAATGGAGAGATGTCCGAGTGGTCGAAGGAGCACGCCTGGAAAGCGTGTATAGAGGCAACTTTATCAGGGGTTCAAATCCCCTTCTCTCCGCCAAACCACATTAGAACTAGTGTTAGAGCAATTATTCATATAGTATATAAGATTACACACTTGATAGTAAGAAAACTGTTGGGTGTGTATTTTTTATGCCAAAAAAGGAGGTAAGTATGAAAAGAAAAGTAATAAAAATTAATCGTGAACAAATAACGTTTGATAGAGGTGTAGACGAATTTATAACACGCCAAAAAGCAAGGAATTTACGCCCTGCTACAATAAAGTTTTATGAGAATACAGTTTTAACATTGTATAAATTTATAGAACCAAAAACACCAGTATCGACTATTACAATAAATACTGTAAATAACTTTATAATGTATTGTAAAAACGAATTAAGTGTGTGCGATTATACTGTTTCTACCTATGTAAAGGGGTTGCGGGCAATTTTATATTATTTTATGGAAGAGGAATATATGGAAAGTTTTAAAATAAGACTTCCTAAAGCAGATACGCCAGTAATAGAAACATATACAGATATAGAGTTGGAAAAATTATTAGTCGCACCAACAAAAAAGAGTTCCTTTGCAGAATATCGCAACTGGACAATTGTAAATTTTTTACTTGGTACTGGTTGTAGGTGTTCCAATATATTAAATTTGCGTGTGAGAGATATAGATTTAGATAATATGTTAGTTACCTTTACAACGAGTAAAAATAGGACACCTTATATAGTGCCATTGTCAGAGAACCTCACATTAATATTAAAGAAATATATTCGTGTTAGGGGCGGAAAAGACACAGATTATTTATTTTGTAGTGTTTATGGTGACAAAATGATTCGTAATAGCTTAAATAATGCAATCCGCACTTATAACAAGAGTAGAGGCGTTGAGAGGACATCAATTCATGCGTTCCGTCACACTTTTGCAAAGAAATTTATTTTAAATGGTGGGGGAGCATTTCAACTCATGAAGTTATTAAACCATCGGGATATAACCATAACAAAACATTATGTAGAACTATTTACAAACGATTTAAAGAGGGGATATAACGAATTAAATCCATTAGAGAGTATGTTAAAGCAGACTAAAAGAATTAAAATGAGGTAAAAAAAATAGAGGGCGATTAAGTGCGAATTAATCAATCCCTCTCGGTATATGGTATAGTAACCACCAAAACCAAGGCTATTATATCACATACCAAGCTAAAAATAAAGAGTTTGGAGAGTGAAAGAGTATGAAAAATAATGAATTTAAAGGATTATGGATAAGTAAAGAAATATTAGGGGCAAAGGATTTAAACAGTAATGATAAGCTGATTTTGGCTGTTATTAGTGCTTTAGATAATGACAATGGTTGTTATGCAAGCTTTGATTATATTGTGGATTGTACTGGAATAAGTAGAAGTACAGTAATCAGAAGTATTAATAAATTGGTAGATAATGGTTATGTTGATAGAGAATATATAAATAAAACTAGTACCATATTGAGAATTAGTAGTGTCAAAATGACACCAATTAATAGCACGAATCAAAATGAAACTAGTGGCAAAATGAATCAGACTAGTATCAAAATGACACCACCAACTAGTGTCAAATTGAATCAAACTAGTGTCAAAATGACACCTAATAATATAGATAATATAGATAAATATAATACTAATAATATAGAGGCTAGAGAATTACCAAAAGATAGCAACGGAAATATACCTCTACAGAATCAGCTACATATTAATGATGTTGTTAAGGTGGGGAAAGTTATTAAGAAAAAATCTAATGTGGTTAAATTCCCTTGTACAAGCTATAACAAAAAAGAAGAGGCTAGAATAAGCTTTAATAATCTGCCATATAGTCATAATGTGCCTCAAACAAATAGTGAGTGGGAAGATTTGGAATATAGGTTATTAGGTTGGAAATAGATATTTTATCAGCTAAATTAAATCATGACTAAATCAGTATGAATTGTAAATATTATATTGATTAGTGTCAAAATGGTTTCTCAAAAATCAAAAATTTTTAGGTGGTCACTAAATGTCCCGCATTTTACATAATAATTAGTTGGGTGTTTTAAGATGTTCTCATAATGATACTATATAGATGTGTTTTAAAACCGACCACTTTTAAGATATTGAGTATTAATTTATTCATGCTTTATTGAGGGACTTAAACCTCTGCCCAAGTGTGTATATAAAAAGAAAAAAAATTTTTTTGAAATGGGGAGCAATAAGTAAGAACTGCATAAGAAAATATCTACTGAATTGGCTCTAAAAAAAAGTAAAAAAAAGTCTTGACAAGAGAATCAAGATGTGGTATAATATAAGTATACGATAAAACGAATTGGCGATTGATAGAACCACCTCAATTAAATTATACATGATAAAGAGGCAATTGTCAATAAGAAATAAAAACAAAAGGGGAAATGAGAAATGGCAAAAAAGAAGATTAACAGATTTTTTAAAGGAGATAGGGGAGGTAACTTCATAATCTTTGAAGAATCTCTTGGAAAAGAAATGTATGAGAGCATGGAAAGATGGTGGGAATTAAATAGAAATCCACATTATCTAGTGGCACAATTAAAGGTAGTTATGAAATACATATGGTTTAGATTGGCAGACCAAGACTACGACAAATACACAGAAATAGCTTTGGCTTGGTTTAAAAGGCTTGGCAGAGAGGCAGACGACATATTAATTCATGACTACAATCCATTTTGGAGTCCAGAACCTAGATGGCAATATTTAGGAATGTTAAGTCCTTACGGATACTGGGACAAAGGATATTGGGTAGAAACTTCCGCAGTAGAAACAAAATATGTAGTGAAATATCTTTGGGGGCAAATAAAAGACCATAAAATAGAGTTATATGGCGATAGCAAAGCTGATTTGACTGATAAAGAAATAGAGGTTATTAAAAATGCTGATATCGGTTATAAGGAAAAAAGATTATTAATAGCGGGACTTATTTGGAGCAAATTAAATAAAAAGAGAAATTTGGATTACGACTTAAAAGACAAACATTTGTTCGATATTGCCAAAGTTAAAGAAAATGATTATTTTAAGTGGACAGATTGCGAAGAAGGAGAAAGCGGATATAATCTCGTTGAAAGAAGTAAAGACACATTATTACATAAATATTTAATAGATACAGTTGTAATAAATCAAAAGGAAATAGATTCCAACACAGATAGGAATACTTATATAAGTCCTATAAAGAGAGATATATACAAGCCACATATACAAGAGGTGGTGGACAAGCTAAAAGAAGTATTTGGGACTGGAGAAATAATCTTAACAATTAAGGCAGAGCAATTAGACCATGTGAGAGAACAGACAGAAATCCTCCTTGGAAAAGACAATTATAAGGTATGTAAAGATTGTGGATTACTATTTATTCCAACAGGAAATCGCCAAATAAGATGTTTGGATTGTAAAAGAGAAGTAGAAAGGCTAAAGAAACAACGCCAAAGAGCAAGAAAGAAAGAAGAGGAACTTAAAAGGGTAGGTTAATAATCTACTCTTTTTTATTTTTGTTCAAGTAGCCACGTTTTTAAAATTTGTCCCCTTTTAGAAAGTTTACAAAATGTAATATTTATCAGCCTTAAATTATTTCTAGTGGTAAGGCTTACATATATGATTCAGCGCTCATTAATATAATGTTACAAAATGTTAGCAAATAGAAAATCCGTATAAACCGCATAGTGGTGCGGGTTTGAACAGGGTAGCCAAAATTATTTTTAGGTCATGTCCCCTTTTAGGACTCTAACAAAATGTAATGTTTATCGTGGCTAAGGTTGTTACTAGGAGAAACACTTAAAGGCGGAAAAGAAACTGAAAAAGAATAAAAAGAGGTGAATAAACTTTGGCAATACAAAAAGATGTTAAAAATAGAGTTATAGAACTTAAAAAGGCAGGTTTACCAGTTGTGGCAATAGCGAAAGAACTTGGCATTTGTAGACCAACAGTTAAAAAGATATTAATAGAATCTGCCTCTAATAAAGAAGATTTAGACAAGTATATAGAAGAGTTGAAAGAGATTTTACAACATACAGAGGACGAAACATTAAGAGCGATAATTATATGTACTCTTATTAATGTGGATAAGCTATAGTAGGGGTCACTTTTACCTCTACAATCAATTCTAATGTGCCATACGCTCTCTCTAATGCCCCTCTAACTCTCTCAAGGATAAATTAGTCTACCTAATATGTTAAGGCTCTTAAAATGGCGATATGGAGTTTGTGGCTAATACACATATTGTGGGTAGGGTATAGTTATGGCTCTCAAATCAATTCTGATGCCCCTAACAGGTCGCTAGAGAGGTTTTAAACTTGTGGACGATAAATTAGTCGTCTGAAAAGTAGAGGGTGCTTAAAATGGACGTATGGAGTTTTGAGAGATGGGAGAAGAACGTGAATCCCAGCAAACACGATAATTTATTATCTAAATGTAGTGGGAGCACTTTATGTCCCAGTTCAATAAATGCGATAAAATAAACGTTTTAGGCAAGTTAGAAAGTTGTATTGTGTAAGAGAGAATAATTTTTGAAATAGAAAACCTTTATAAACCTCACAACCATGCGGTCTGTAGGGTTTTGTAATTTTTGGAAGAAATCTATGAAGCCACAATTAATAGTGTTTTGGGCAGATTAAAAAGTTCATAACTGATTGAGAGAGTGTTGCGATTCAGAAAACCCAGTTTATCAACGACAAATAACGTATGTATTAAGCTAAGATTTTTTATTTCGTTCAAGGTCAAAATTGACCGAGCACCATTTTAAGTTTATGCGATATTTTGTGTCTAAATTTATGCGTACGAGAACAGCCCTATATGAATAGGTTTTTAAGTTTGAAAAAATATCTGCCAACATGGTTTTAAAAAAAATAATAATATTATTGATAAAGCAAACCAAAATTAAAGCGTACGAGAATGATAATAAATGAGTAGGTTTTTCAAAACTAAAACAACTTTGGAGAATTTTAAAAATAACTACACCAAAACACGTAAGAGATTATTAACTGTTTTTATGGTAAGGGGGTGTAGCCTAATGATATATAAATTTTTCAAAACTAAAAATTAAGAAAGGAATGATAAATCATGTTAAGACAAGACAAGGAACAATTTTTAAGAGATAAAACATTAAGAGTTGTTAAAGAATGTGGCGTTAATAAATCATTTATTGCGTTAGAAGTCTTAAAACATAGTCACGTCCAAACGTTCTATAAATGGTTAAGAGGAGAATATTACCATTTAAAAGATAGAGAAATTAAAGTATTGGAAAGATATTTGGATAAATTTAATGTATATTAGAGCAGAAATAACGTGATATAGGCGGTTATAAATAAATGGACGTAATAATTGCTTATATCACAATCTAATAGCTTTATAGAAGGAAATTAAGAGCAGTTTCTTTGTATAAGGTTATTAAACCTTAAATAAAAATAATAGAATCTTTTTATCTTATTCTTTGTAAATTTATAAATTTAACTTCTTATTTGGTAAAACGTATTGCCTCTATTTGTGGGAATAGGGGCGGTATAACACCAAGATTATTAATTAATTAGACCATACATATAAGGCACTCCTTTTGTAGTTATTTTAGTCTTCGATAGCTTTTTATTTGCCTTTGGTTCTATATATGTATGGCGTAACTAGTTAATAATAACTAGAATCATTTACAGTTCTCCTTTGTCATGTTTGTGGCGAGAGGTTATTTATGTGTGGGTAGCCTCTCCAATATTATTTTTTTAGTTCAAAATTGAAAAACATTATGGCAAAGTATGAGAATAAATATGGTTAATTATTTTAAGCTACCTAACAGCTTGATAGAGAGGCTTTATAATTAAGGCGACTAATTTATCGCCAAGAGAGTTAGAAGTGGCTTAGAATTGATTGTGGTGCATTTTAGCACTATATAAATAAAATAAGACAGGGGGGCAAGTGGGTATGTGGCTATTATATGCAATTCCAGTATTAGCGGTTATAAATGCGTATGTAAATGTGGAATTAAACGAATATGACATAAAATGTGACCGTTTACAAAGAGAAAATGTAAAACTTAAACAAAAAATTAAATAGTAGAGGAGAAAGGGGAAATACGAAAGATGGGTAACATAATATTTAGTGCCTTAGCACTTGGATTATTAAGTTCTAGCGTATATATGGAAACAAAGCTAATAGAACTTGTAAAAGAAATAATTAATAAATAAAAACTAATTAAGAATCAAAATAAATAAAAATAATTTAAAGAATGGAGAATGTAAAATGAAGGGAATTTTTAATGGAGCAAACTATATTTGGGAGATGAATAGAGAAGGGATAAACTATTTAAATAAGAAATATGGAGATACAAACGACCAAAAAGAAATGATAATGAATGACTATAAGGAATTTTGCACTAACAAAAAGATAGATAAAATGATAATTTGTGTTGAAGTTTATATTAATAGTATGGGCGGTAAGAACTTTTATGTTAAGTCTATGTTAATGGATTCTAAGCAAAGATTATGTACAAGCGGGTTTACAAAATATTCAGATAAAAAAGGGATGTTAATACCAGTTTATATGTGGAATAATGCAGATTCAATTAATGAAGAGGATTTGGACTTAGAATTTATTAGACCAGTAATTAGCGAACTAATATCTCTAATAGCTTTAGAGAGCTTTAATATATGGAGCGTAGATAAAATGCAAAATTATTGTGACGAAATGTACAAATTATGTACAGAATCCAATGAAGTAGAGGACGGTTCTATATTCTAGCGGAGGAGGTTTTAAAGCCTCTTCCAAAACAAACAATAACAGATAAAAAGGAGTAGATTAACAATAATGAATAAAAGCAACGCAGTATTTTTAGGAAAAACATTAAAAAGTACATTAAAGAGAGCAAAAATAACACGTATAGATAAAAACAACTATGAAGATGTGTTTAAAGTAATAGATGCAGAGGTTAAGTTTATTTATAAGAAAAATATACCTTTGGAAAAGAAATTAATATTAACAGAGCCATTAATTAAAAATATTATGAAGATAAGTGGCTATTTAGACAATAATAATATTTCTCATATCGAATATGATGCGGAAACTAACGACTGGTACTATGTATTAAAAGGGGATAATTAAAATGAGTTTTAACAATATTGTAAGAATGGCACTAACTAAATGTATAGAGGATAGAGTATGTAATGGTGGCTTAATAATGTACTTAGCCAAAAGAACAACTATACCATGTACAAGCATAATCGCCTTTATAAGAGGTAATAAAGACTTAAAAGAGGGCGAACTAATACAAATACAAAAGGAATTAATTAAGTTAGGAGGTGATAAATAATGACACTAAACAATGTTATTCGCACAGATTTTATGGATATGTTAGATGCAGATAATAGATTCTCTACTAAAAATGTGGCACTTAAAACAGGGATTCCATTAGTAACTCTTGTTTCATGGCTAAATAAACGAATAGATTTAAGTAAAAACAACTTATTCTTAATAGAAGATTGTATGCAAGAGTGGAAAAGGTTCAATTCTAGGAGTTAAAAGGATTTGAACGCACTCAAACTCTTACAAATACTAACTTGGAGAGGTTTTGACACGCTCAAATTTTCTAAAATCTAAAAATTTACTATTGACAACATAATAAAGGTGTGGTATAATAGCGGTACAAAGTATAAAACTTCCAATATATCACATCTTTATCTCTAAGTACATTATATAACAGCGTATAAGGTGTGTCAATCTTTTTTAATATTTTTTTAACTAATTTTTTATTAGTACCAAAATAATTGTATAGAAAGGAAAGATACTATATGACATTAGCAGAAAAAATAATTTATTTAAAGAAAGAAATGGGTATAGAATACTCTTTTATAGCAAAGAAGATAGGAAGTTATCCAGACAGAATCTATAAGTTTACACGACCTAAAGACCATAAACTATATAAAAATCTTGGGCAAGAACAACTCAAAAGACTAGAAAAATATCTAAGTGGATTCGATTTCTCACAAAAATAAATAACATTATTGAGAGGAGGTAATAAGACACAAACAATAAGAGGTAAGAGCCTCTACACATAAAATAAACAATAAATAATAATAAAAGAAATGGGGAACTGCAAAATGACAAACTATAATAAAAAATGGGGACTAAGAACACAACAAGAGCAAGAAGGATTCGTTAATTCACTTCCAATACAATTTTATTTAAAATCTTATGCAAACATAGAAATAAAAGTTGGCGATAGTGGTTTATATGAATGTCCACTATGTAAAAAGAAACACAGAGAACAAGTATTAAAAAATAAAAATGGTTTAAAAAAGAGCTTTCCATATATGATGTATGTAAATGATGAAAAAAACCAAGTTCAATGTGCCAATATAAATTGCGAATTAAATAACTTGACAGGAACTTATGACCTATTAAAAGAATTAGAGGGGTCTTATGAACACAATAACATAATGAATATTGTAAATACTTACGGTAAGTATAATATTGAGCCTATAGAATATGGATATAGCGATTATACAAAAACTCTTCCAAAACCATTAAAGAGCGACTATTTAATAAGATTTGATGATAAAATTTCTGAAAAGAATGAAGAATTAACACAAATCGTTAAAAATAATAAAAAGGTTATTATTCAAGCACCAACAGGTTCTGGAAAAACTTATTCAGTTGATAAAATGGTGGACAACCTAGAAACAGATTTTGCCTTTTTATTTGTGCCTAATCGTTCTTTAGCAGAGCAAGTAAGAAAATTATATCCTAATTGGGGGTTATTCTATGGAAGTTCATACGTTCCAGACCATGAACACTATAATAAATTCGTATGTACATACGATAAAGCTTCACTTGTTCAGTCATTCATAGATAATTATAGATTGGGAGTATATGGAAACTTATTTGATATTGACGACTTATTCAATGGTAAGTCACAACAATTAATCGGAAAAACTATCTCTTACACAACTATCGTAGACGAAACACACGAACTATTGCATAAAAGAAGATTAGTAACTAGGAATGGTAATAATAAAGCTAGAACAGTTGAGGATTTTGTTAAAGGGGCAAAATATCAAATATATTTATCTGCCAGCACAGATGGATATATGAGGGCATGGAATAGTGAAAGAGATAATCAGCGTATTAAAAAGAATGATGATAAATTATTTCATGTTAAAGCTGAACCAAAACAAGCAAATTATTCAGCAGATTCATTAACTATTTATAGATTACCAAAGGAACAGGAAGATAATACAAAATATTCTCAAATAATCGCCATCATGGAAGAGGCTAAAAAGACACATAAAAAAGTATTGTACCTTGAAAATGATAAAAAGGGAAATACTAAAAAAGCCGACACTTTATCAGAACACGGATTTACCGCAAAAGCTTTTAATTCTGATAATAAAGACGATAAAGATATTATAACAGATTATACCTCTATCATAGATAATGGAAGACTAATAAACGACTTTACACTAACAACAACAATTATAGATGCAGGTGTATCAATATATGATGAAAATGTCTGCACTATTGTAAGAATGGATAAAAATAGATTCGACCCAGAAGTTATGATTCAATTTATGGGACGTATTAGAAGCACTAAAAACAACGACTGTATATTAATTCTTGATGATGGCGAATATTTCCCATCTAAAAATGATTACAAAAAAGAAAGAAAGTTCTTACAAGATTACGCCATAGATAAAGCTAATGAATTAAACCTTGTATATTTTAACAGTTATGACAGTAATACAAATTTATTAAAAATTCCAATGGCTGAAAAAGTAAGAAAGGCAAATAGCTTATTTGAAGAAAGAAAAGATAATGATGGAATTAAATTCATTTCTGACTGTATATACTTAAACAATAACTTGTTTGAAGTTGATTTCAAAATGGTAGAGGAAAGATGCAGAATGTCTATACACAGGTCTTTATATTACAATGACAAATATATCGTTGAAACAGCTTGTGAAGGCGTTAAGGCAAGAATAAAGCATAATCCAATAATATATAAAGAGGACGTTGAAATAATTGAAGTTAAAGAAGAAGAAGAGGACGATAAAACTTTTGCAGAAAAATTATCTATTATATTAAACTTCTCTTCATTACAAAATGAATTTGAAAGCTATTTAAAACATGAAATTTATGACAAACAAATACAAAATGGCGAAATTAAAGATGTCTGCGACAATAATAAAGAAGATATATCTGCCCTTAGAAAATACTTTAATATGTATAATAACTATTCTCTATTACAAGAAAAATATTCTGTCCAAGAATATCAAGATTCTGTCTATGAAATATTCTTAACTCATAAAGACGTTAAAGAACGTGACCAAGCTTTAGAAGTTTTTAAAAGATTAATTTATAGCACAGAATACGACAATATGTATATAGTTGATGATGTTGAAATGGAAAATAAAGTGCTTGCTACACAAGATTATATGTATTATTCTTGCAGAAAAGTCGCTGATAAAGTGGCTAAAAATAACCATTCAATTAGTGACAAAAATCTTGATGAAATGGTTAAAATGTATGCAAAAAAGATGGGATGGAAAATAGTTGAAGATAAAGACAAGAAAGGAAATAAACATTTATTTTATTTTGTAAAAAATAAAAGAAAGGGCAAATGCAATACAATTAATAATAAGTTAAAGAAACAATTTAATGAACTTATACAAAATTTATATGAAGTTAGTGCTAGTGGTAGATTAAATAAACTTAAACAACTATAATTTTGGAGAGGTTGAAATACACCTCTTCACTATTCAAAAAAATAAAATTAAAAAAAATAAAAAAATGAAAATTGGGTAAAAATGGATAAGGTTTAATAATTGCGATAAAATACATCTAAATTTATTACAAAAATAAAAAATGGAAATTGTTTACAAGAGCCCTCAAATGAATATAAAATCGCAAAATGGTTTTGGTAATATAGCGATAGAATATCGAGAAAAACGTTAAAATTGAGGCAGAATTTTTTAACTATATCTTTATATATATATAAATTTAGTTGTAAAAATTTTTATAAAAAAATAATAAATTATACGTTATTTTCTCAGTAAATCAGTAATATGGTTTTGCGATTTTTTACAATAAGAGATTTTTTAACCGCAAAAAGCAGAAATAAAGTTACAGATAAACAAATAAACAGTATTGCGGAAGATATTATTACACAACAAGGATATAAACAGACAAGTCTATATACTTATGAAACTAACCAACAAGAAACTTATTTTGTAAAAGGCGATAATGCAGACAAAAAGCTTGCAAATGACTATTTAAAACAAATTAGCGATAATGTAAGACGAACAATTTCTATGATATATCACGTAGGAAATAGCGGTAAGCTTAATGGGCTTAATATTTTCAGTATGCAAAATGACGATAAATAACGAGAGAATTAACAAAATTAAGAAAAGGTAAAATGTAAAAGTTGATGTAATTTATCGTAAGAATTGATGTTTTTGCCTCTCCAAAAGGCTTTATTGAGTGAAAATTAGAGGGGTAAAAATGTTATTTCTTATGTAAAATATCGAAAGAATTAGTAATAGTTAAAAATGAAAATTTGTAAACCTTGCATAAATTATCGGTGAAAATGGTTGACAGTAGACATTACAAGTACCCAAAAATTATACATGAAAAAAGTGAGAAAATATTGTTTCTGATGTAAAATATCGAAAGAATTAAACAAATGGTAAAAAATGAAAATTATTGATTTTGGGTATTCAAATACCCACGATAAATTATCGGTTAAAATGGCTGAAAATGCCCATTTCGTACTCTATATAATATATATATTAAGAGAGTTACCGAACTTAATAAAATTGTAAAAGTATCATTAATTATCGAGTATTTTAACAAAATCACAACTATTATTAACTATTAATACATGAATAAATAACATTATTTAACGTGGGTATTGTAATTTGCGCACTATAACCACTACTATAAAATATTATTTTGTAAAAGAGTTAAAGGAAGGTATTGTTCGTAGCGCCACAAGTGTCGCAGTAGCTTATACAGGAATAAAAGTTTAATTGTAATAATAATTAATTTATTGTTTTGCAAGAGTAACCGTGGGAGCGATAGCGAACCACTACGAAAGAGTACCTTAATAAAAAAATTAGTAACGCCGTAGGCTAGAAAGGAATTGATTAAATATGATAAAAATAGATAAAAGACTTAAACGGAATTGCAGGAGTTTATAAGATATCTAACACACTTACACGGTAAAGTTTATATAGGGGAATCCACAGACCTCTATATTAGAGCATTAAGCCACAAAAAATACCTTACAAATGGTGAACACAATAATAAGGACTTATTGGCAGATGTACAGACTTGGCGGTTTAGAGGCGTTCGAATTCGAGGTGTTGAAAGAGTTGCCCTTTGTTGATTGGTACGAGGATAAAGAGAAATTAGAGTTAAAATTGTTATACTGGGAAGATTATTATATCAAACAATATAAGGCGGTGGAGAATGGCTATAATAAGGAATATACTTTAAGAAGAGTTATGTGTGGAGATAAGCCTCTACAATTTGCCCACTCAAAAACTACTTTGGAAGACATACAGAAATTTGTTATTGCATATGCACAAGAAAATAGCGGGAATTCCAAGGTGGTGCACACTAGTGGCACTGATGAAGAGGCACAGAAAAGAGCGGAACTGGAAGAACAATATAAGCTGAATCCATATAAGGATATGTTTGTGGACAGAGATTTACGCAGATGGCGAGAGGAAAAAGCTTTAGCAACTGGAAAAGTTAAGAAACCATTTGGATTATAAAGAGGGCGTTTGTCCCTCTTCTTTTATTGTGTAAGAGCCATACGTCAACTCTAAGTGCGTTGTAAAGTTTTGGATGACTAATTTATCATTGGCAAACAAAAGCCTCTTAGAATTAGTGTGTGGAGATTATAGAATGGTGGTGAGAGTTCGGACACCGAAGTACGAAATACGAACAATTATAGTTTTGGGTTGGTAGTCCATTCGGGACACCGCTTTGAAATCGTTTGTATGGGCGATTTAGAATATTATATATTAGGTTCATAATATGAACTTGTTCGACTAAGACGATATTTCTTCCCCTTAATAAATATTTGGTTTTGCAAGAGTTAACAATACACAAGAGCAAAGCGATTGTACTTGTATTGTTCCCTAGTGGCTACGTAACACCGTAGGTTAAGTTATCCCTTATGGCGAATGGAGATTTACCATGCACCGTAGGAATGGTTCTATTACTGGGTTACCACGGACTGTAGAACCACGTGGAAATTACCCTTGGTGGTCAGAAAAAAGTTAGGAAGTTGTAATAAAGTTGTAATAAACAACTTGCAAATAAAATCTTTCCGTAAATATCTACGGACTTAATCTCTAGTTGTTTATCGTAAGTGTACAATTAGAAATCTTTGGGTTAATTATCGTAAGTGTCCGTGGCGGACAGAAATATTTAGTTAGCTATGAAAAGATATATCTTTTAATTTGAAATGATATAACCATCTGCAAACATATGTTCACTTATTGAACGAGTCGAATAAAAACGAAAAATTTTTTGGAAGAGTTCTCGAAAGTTCCCCAACAAATAGCCTTAAATACGAGTAACAAGTAATAACTACTAACGGATAATAATTATTAATTAGTAATCACTCGCTTAATATTTCCCAAAATTATTTCCCATGAAACATAAAATGTCGTCAGTAAGTAAGAGAGGAAACAGTCGATAATGTTTTGGTATAATAAAGAATAAACGTTCAAATCTTACGAGTAAAGTGGAAAATAAAGGTGTTTAAGAAGAGTACACCCTATCGTTTACAGATAAATCACTACAAAATTAACCTATTTGAACCCTACAATACGAGTAAAAGTGTTCATGAAACTATTGACACTTAAAATGAACAGTTATATAATATACATATAGTAATTGATAAAAAGTAAGGAGAGATTAATATGTATTTTAGTTATGTAAGAGTAAGTTCCAAAGACCAAAACGAGGGCAGACAAATTGAGGCAATAAAAAGTTATTGTAATAATAACAATATAGATTTACCAAACAATAATATATTTGTGGATAAGGCAAGCGGAAAAGACTTTAACAGAGAACAATATCAGCATATGAAAGCTATATTAAGAAGTGGTGACGTTCTTATTGTAAAAGAATTAGATAGACTTGGAAGAAATAAAGACATGATTAAAACTGAATTAAACTGGTTTAAAGAGAATAAGATTCGTGTCATGATATTAAATATTCCAACAACACTAATAGATTTACCAAGCGACCAAGTTTGGGTGTTTGATATGATAAATAATATATTAATAGAAGTGTTAGGAGCAATTGCAGAAGAGGAACGTAATAAGATAAGAACAAGACAAGCAGAAGGAATCGCAATTGCAAAAGCACAAGGCAAGTATACTGGAAGGAAACCAGTAACAAAGGAAGACTTACCAAAAGATTTTCCAAAGCTATATAGACAATGGAAAGATAAGAGTATTAGTGCAGTACAGTTTACAAAGTTACTTGGATTAAATAGTAGAACTACATTATATAAGTATATAAAAGTATTTGAAACAGAATAGAAAGGACTGATAAGATTATGAGTAATAGAGATAATATCAGATTTTGAAGAGGTGATTTTTAAAATCCTCTTCTTTTTAAGTGCGAACGTTTACATAACCAAACAAATACTAGTTTGAAACGAGTTCAAATCTTAAATCGTGTCAGAATCTAAATGGGTATGGGGGTACTTTTGGATTTATTGGCGATTGTTCTTCGTCAATTTGGCTATACTTGGTCTATCTCCACACGACAGAAATTTTTCCACGAGTTGCATACAAGGGGGACTTATGTTAATATTTACTTATATTAGGTGTGTAATTAATATACTGTATAAATAATGTAATAATTAGATAATATCAGGGCGTAGAGGTTAAATATTAGATAACTTAACTGGAAAGCGTGTATAGAGGCAACTTTATCAGGGGTTCAAATCCCCTTCTCTCCG
>ERZ1036424.430-NODE-430-length-17725-cov-2.977023_pt1 | contig 17725 bp, 14 predicted proteins | sample MGYA00514221_ERZ1036424 | MGnify/ENA primary metagenome ERZ1036424 (study PRJEB33795, sample SAMN09464939) | human gut metagenome | host: Homo sapiens | place: USA: Stanford, California | collected 2016-11 | study: EMG produced TPA metagenomics assembly of the...
CTATAGTTGATCCTGAAAAAATTGATTATATAGTTGTAGACCATACTGAACCTGATCATAGTGGATCTGTTGGTAAATTACTTAAATATGCACCAAATGCTACAGTCGTTGGTTCAGGACAAGCGATAACTTATTTAAAAGAAATTGTAAATGAGCCATTTAAAAATAAAGTGGTTAAAGACGGTGATATTTTAAGCTTAGGAAATAAGACAATAAGATTTATATCTGCACCATGCTTACATTGGCCAGACACAATATATTCTTACGTAGAGGAAGAAAAAGTACTTTTAACATGTGACTCATTTGGAGCTCATTATAGTTCAGATAAAGTATTTAGACATGATCTAGAATCTGAAAAAGATGAAGAATATTTAGAGGCATATAAATTCTATTATGATATGATCATAAGCCCATTTAAGATATTTGTTCTTAATGCATTAGAAAAAATTAAAGATCTTGATATTGAACACATTTGCCCAGGACATGGAATGATACTTGATGGTAAATTTATTGATGAGTATAAAGCTTTATATAAGGAATGGTCTACTGAAATACCTAGGCCTGTACCAAGTATTGTATTAGGATATGTATCAGCTTATGATTATACTGATCAATTAGCTAAAAAAATAATTGAAGGAATTAATTCAACTAATAAGGGGTATGAGCTTTTAGTTTATGATTTAAGTACAGCTAATTTAGATGATGTCATTAAAGAGATAGGACAAGCGAAAGCATTATTAGTTGGATCTCCAACAATACTTGCAGATGCTCTACCACCTGTTTTGAAATTATTATATAATCTTAACCCACAAATTAACAAGGGGCTTTATGCTAGTTGCTTTGGTTCATATGGCTGGAGTGGAGAAGGTATAAAAAATATGGAACAAAGGTTACTTCAACTAAAATGTAAAATGCCTGTAGAACCTTTAAAAGTTAGATTTAAACCAAGTGAAGAACAATTGCAACAAGCATTTGAATTTTGTGTGAATTTTGTAAATTCAATTAAATAAAGGTATTAAAATAAAATAAGTAACTTAAATAGCAGATAAGCTTGTTAATGTAAATATTAAAATTTATATTTTAGTATTCTACCTTAAGCTAATCTGCTATTTTTATTAAAAATTTTATTATAGGAGGTAATTAAATGAGTTTACAGCTAAATATGCAGTTTGTATTAATGTTTAGAATTTTAATAGGAGTAATTTGTGGTGGAGTCATAGGCTTTGAAAGAAAAAATAGATCTAAAGAAGCTGGTATTAGAACTCACATAATTGTTGCATTGGCATCTACTCTAATAATGATAATATCAAAATATGCATTTAATGATTTGATTGGAAACGACTTTTTTAAATTAGATCCATCACGTATTGCTGCTAGTATAGTTAGTGGTGTAGGTTTCTTGGGAGCAGGAATAATCTTTGTACGTAAAGAGACTGTAAGTGGATTGACAACAGCAGCAGGTATTTGGGCAACTTCTGGTGTTGGGATGGCCATAGGAGCTGGAGAATATTTTATTGGGATTTTTTCAGCATTTTTAATTGTGATGACTCAAATTATACTTCATAAAGACTTTCATTGGTTAAATGGTCCTATTAATGAACAGATATATATTGAATTATTAGATGACGATAATGCTATTGCATATTTACAAAAAGAATTATCAAAATTGAATATTAAAGTTATATCAATTAAAGCAGATAAAATTGAAAATAGTAAGATAGAAGTGACATTATTAGTTAAATTACCCAAAGGCTTTAAAGAATACGAGCTAATGGATGTGTTAAAAGGAAATAAGTATGTAAAATCAATTATATTTTAAAAATAATAAATATACTTTAAGAGAATATATATGAAATTTAGCACTATTATGATAGAATTAATAAAAAATACAAATATCGACATAATATAAGGAGACAATAAAGTGAAAAAGATATTTTTAAAAAGATTGATAATTTCATCATTAATATTTACTGTTGTTTCAGGGATTGTACCTAAAGAAGTAAATGCTAGTTGGAGTAATACTAATAATAATTGGACATGGACTGAAAATGGTGTAAAGGTTAAAGGATGGAAATATATTAATGGGAAATGGTATCATTTTAACAGTCAAGGAGTAATGAATATAGGATGGATATATGATGTTGGAAAATGGTATTATTTAACTTCGAGTGGAGAAATGAAAATTGGCTGGCTTAAAGATAAGGATGAAAAGTGGTATCACTTGTCAAATAGTGGATCTATGGATATTGGATGGTTAAATGATAATGGAAAGAAGTATTATCTAAATCAAAATGGCTCTATGGTAAGTGGAAATGTTATTATTGAAGGACAAGCCTATACTTTTGGTAGTGATGGTGCTTTAATAATTTCAAATAATTCTGGTGATTTTGAAGATAGTAATAATGCTGAATTTAAAGTTGGGTATGTGTCAACAGTGAACGGAGAATTAAATGTTAGAAGTGAAGCATCTATTTCAAGTAAAATAATAGGCTCTTTAAAAAGGGGCACTAAGATAAATATTTATGGAGATAAGATTAATGACTTTTACAAAATACAATATTTAGGATTAGAAGGCTTTGTAAGCAGTAACTGGGTTAGTTTTGAAAAACCAGATGTATCAGATGATTTAAGAGTTGAACTAGGGGAAATAAGGACAACAGCACCAGATATAAAAAATCAGTACTACTATTCAGATAATAACATTTTCTATAAAGCAAAATATTCTCCACCATTCTATAAAAATAATGGTGATAAAATTATAGGTAATTGCACTTGGTACGCTTGGGGAAGGATTTGGGAATTAACAGGTATTAAACCTTATGATGCTAACTTTACTGGAAATGCGTATGAATGGTGGCAAGCAAATATTAAAACTGGAAAATATAATTATGGCTTAACACCTAAATTAGGTGCTATAGCTGTATGGAAATCTTCACTTCCTAATACAAATGGAAATGGACATGTAGCTGTAGTTGAGAAAATTGAAAATAATAAAATTTATATATCAGAATCATCTTGGAGTGGTGTGTTATTTAAATTTAGAGAAATATATAATACTGAATATTTATATGGATATATATACATAGATGAACCAAATTTTTAGTTTAAATAGCTACTATAAATTATAGTAGCTATATTTATATATAAAAATCTTTAATTTTAAAGGGAAAGTAATCTGATTTTTTAGAAATCTAAATGTCTTTTATAATTAAATTTGATAATATTACATGTGTTTTAAATTAAAAATATTAATTATAATTAATATTTATAAAAAATAAAATTAGCATAACTATATAATTCAAAGTGGAAATAATGTAAAATAATAAATTGTGACATTTAATTGGTTTAAAAATCAAATGTCAGGGAAAAATATAATATCAGAAATATTATATTTAAACTTAAGAAAAAGAGGTAAAATATACATGGAAATTAAATTTGACATATTTGAAACAATGGCAATAGCAACAGTTGTATTTTATTTAGGGCTTTATTTAAGAAAAAAAATAAGATTTTTATCTAAATATTGTATTCCAGCACCAGTTATAGGAGGATTAATATTTGCAATAATAACCCTTATTTTCAGGTTAACAGGTTATATAACAATATCATTTGATATAACCCTTCAAAATATCTTTATGACAGCATTTTTTACTAGTGTAGGTTATACTGCAAGTCTTAAAATACTAAAGCAAGGAGGAGTTAAAGTAGGGATTTTCTTAGTGTTATCAATATTACTTGTAGTGTGTAAAAATCTTGTGGGATCATCTTTAGCTAAAGTCTTTAATTTAGATCCATTGCTTGGATTATGTACTGGATCTATACCTATGATTGGAGGACATGGTACATCCGGTTCATTTGGACCATTATTAGAAGAAATGGGGGTAAAAGGTGCTACAACAGTATCTTTTGCATCAGCAACTTTCGGGTTAGTTATGGGAAGCTTTATTGGAGGATTTGTTGCTAAGGTATTAATTGAAAAGAATGATTTAAAGACTCCTAAAGAATCTCATGATCATTCTATACCATTAAGTGATTTTCATGAAGATGATACAGCTATATTATGTCATAAGCGACTTATGAATGGAGCATCATGGATATTTGTAGCAATGGGAATCGGATCAATAATATCAACTATGATTCAAAAAGCTGGTCTTACATTTCCTTCGTATATAGGTGCTATGATTGGTGCAGCTATTATAAGAAACATTTGTGATTATTTTAAAATTAATATTGAACATAAGGAAATTGAAGCTGTTGGAGGGATTAGCCTTTCATTTTTTCTATCAATGGCTTTAATGGGATTAAAATTATGGGAATTATTTGATTTAGCATTACCTTTAGTTATTATGTTAATATCTCAAGCTTTGCTCATGGGGTTATTTGCATATTTCTTAATATTTAATATTATGGGAAAGAATTATGATGCAGCAGTATTTGCATCAGCGAGTTGTGGGTTCGGAATGGGGGCTACACCAAATGCAGTAGCTAATATGGATGCTTTATCATCAAAATTTGGATTTGCACCGACACCATATTTTGTAGTTCCTATCGTTGGATGTTTATTTATCGATTTTGTAAACTCAGCAGTTATAACATTATTTATAAATTTAATTAGATAAAAATTGTCTAAAGTATATTTGATTTAAAAAATTGTTGTAGCATTTATCATAAGATTTATTGTTGTAACTAATATATATAAATGATATACTTTGGTTGATTATTTTTTAAGAATTGATAGGAGATACTATGAAAAAAATATTACTTATTACAACTGGAGGAACTATTGCTTCAGTAGAGACTTATGAAGGCCTTGTTCCTTCTGAAAATAGTGATAAATTTATTCATTTAATAAATGGAATAACATCAAATTATGATGTAACAGCAAATAATATATTTAATCTTGATAGTTCTAACATACAGCCAGAAGAATGGAAAGAGATTGCTAACTATATTTATGATAATTATGAAGGATTTGATGGAATAGTTCTTGCCCATGGAACAGATACTATGGCATATACAGCAGCAGTATTATCTTTCATGCTTAGGAATGTACCTATTCCAGTAGTAATTACAGGGTCTCAGTTACCTATTTTTCATCCATTAACAGACGGAATAGATAATTTAAGATGTGCTTTTGCAATGGCAGCTAAAGGATATCCAGGTGTATATATTGCTTTTAATAGGAAAGTGATTTTAGGCTCTAGAGCAGTAAAAATAAGAACAACTGGATTTGATGCATTTGAAAGTGTTAATAGTCCATGTGTAGGAGAAGTTGACTCAAAAGGACTTAAAGTTAATGAGAACTTAGTACCAAAGCAAAAAGGAAAATTCATATTAAAAGATAAAATATGTAGTGATGTATTTTTAATTAAGCTAACACCTGGGTTTAATCCAGAAATATTCGATGTTCTTTTAGAAATGAAATATAAAGGAATAGTAATTGAGGCTTTTGGCGCTGGGGGAATGCATTTTATAAGAAGAGACTTGACTTCAAAGCTACAAAAGATTGTTGATAAAGGAATTGCAGTGGTTGTTTGTAGCCAATGTTTATATGAACCAAGTGATTTTTCAGTTTATCAAACTGGACAAAAAGCTCTTGAAACAGGAGTAATTCAAAGCTTTGATATGACAACAGAAGCTACAGTAACAAAGCTTATGTGGGCTTTAGGACAAACCAATGAACTAAATAAAATAAAAAAAATTTTTGAAACAAATTTTGTTGGTGAAATAACAATTGATAATTAGATAAAGGTTATTTTATAAAAAATTGATTATTTTCTATTAAGTAAGTAATTTCTATGAATAGCATTAAGAAAATAGTTTGTTATTTCTTCATTAAGTATATCTTCCAAATCATTAGAAGAAGTAGTAGTAAAAGTAGTAGTATTATTATATACTGCTGCTTTTTCTATTTTTTTAAATGGTATTACTTTTGAATTATTAATAATTATAGCGTCTCCTTTTGAAATAATTGATTGCATTTTTGAATTTTTATATTTAATATACATAACATTCATTTATATTAACCACCTTAATATTATTCTATTTAATAACTTATGTTGAGATTTAAAAGTTACTTATATATAATATGGTAATGTTTTGATATTTATGCTAATTAATTGAAATAAAAGATGATATATTTTAAGAAGCAAAAATATCCTTGAAATTAAATATCATATGAAATCATTTAAATTAATGTTAAAATAATAGTATTATTAATTTTATAAATTAATAAAGAAAATTGTTTTAGTTGGGGGCAAATATATGGAAGATATAGTAGGAGCGAAAGTTTGTAATGGGGAAATAATAGTTTTGGGAGGACATAAAGAGGAAGAAAGTATAACTATAAAGGCTAGAAAACATGTTAAGCTATTTATTAATAATGAACTTTGTGAAATTTACAAACCATATATGGTAAATTCAACTGATAAAATAACATATGAATGTGAAAAACTAGAGTCTAGTAGAGAAGTGAAAATAAATATTTCAAAAGACAAAATGGAAGCGTACATAAGTGTTATTTATATTCCAGCAGTTGAATATAAACTTAAGGACAGAGAATTATTTATGAATTTAGCTATATCAGCTGAAATTTCCAAGGAAGAACAGCCAGAACATTTTACTGTTTCAGAATTACGCGAAATTTTGAAAAAAAATGGAGTAGTATATGGAATAAATGAAGTTACATTAGAAAATATATGTAATGGAACATTAGAGCCGGTTTTAATAGCAAAGGGAGATCAACCTATAAAAGATAAACCTAGGGAACTGAAGTTATTGTTTACACCATCTCAAATGATACTTCCAGAAGAAGAATCTATTGAAAAAATTGACTATAAAAATTTATTTAGAATTTCTAATGTAAATGCAGGAGATAAAATTGGAGAAATAATTCCACAAGTACTTGGCAAAGATGGAATGAATGTTTTGGGAAAGGTTATAAAAAGGGAATATGTAAGAGACTTACCAATTTCATGTTCAGGAGGATGTAAAATCGAGAACAATGATGTTATAGCGTTGATTGATGGAAAAGCTCATAGTGTAAATAAAACTATAGGAGTAAATCCAGTTTATACAGTTGATAGTGTGAATATGGAAACCTGTAATATTAAGTTTTATGGAGATATAGAGGTATATAATAGTGTTGATGATAATATGTCTGTGAATGCTGGAGGCTCTTTAGATGTAAGTGAAAATGTTAATACTTCAGATGTAGTGACAGGTGGAAATATAAATATTATAGGAAATGCTATTAATTCAAAAATACTAACAGGACAGATAGATGTTGTCAAAAAAGAATATTCAGATATTTTAAATAAATATAGAGAAATTATCGCGAAAATTATAGAAATAATAGAAACTAGATACAGTAATAATACTAACAATATTGGACAACTTATACTTATGCTTACAGAAAATAAATTTAAAGATTTTCAGCAGTTATCGTTAAATATAATATCTTTAAATATAAAGAATAATACAAAAAATAGTAGAATAGTAGATTTTATTAAAGAAAAAATATTAGGTTATAATATTTTGAATTTAAAATCATTTAATGAATTACATAGTCTTTTGGAGATATTAGACAATGAAATAGATTTTTATGATAAGCATACTATAGTCCCATTAGATGTAAGAATTGGGTATTGCCAAGACTGTGAAATTAAATCTACAGGAAACATAATAATTAGTGGTAAAGGCGAGTATATTTCTAATCTTAATGCAATGAAAGATATTTTGTTTACAAAATCAAATTCGATAGCAAGAGGAGGTACATTAACTGCAGGAGGAAATATTAGTGCAGGAATAGTTGGAAGTCCAGCGTATATTGCAACAATATTAAAAGTACCTTTAGATGGAAAAATAAGTGCTACATTAGCTTATAAAAATACAATTCTTTGTTTTGGTAATAATACTAAGATTTTAGATTATGACTATAAAAATATAAATGCAAGATATAACAGAGTAGAAAGAGAAATAGAAATAATAAACTCTGCATTATCATAAATATTAAAATAATTTTATATATGTTAAAATATTCTAATATTTAATGTATAATAGAATATGTTGAAAATTTTAATATTTATTCTATAAAGTTTAAATTTTAGGAATAACAATGTAGAAATTAACAAGTTATATTTAAAAATACTTTATACTAAAATTAAAAAGATTTACACATGCTATTTTAGAATAGATAAAAAGGAGAGGAAATAAATGAAAGCTTACGAACGTTTATTAAAATATGTTGTTATACATACAACTTCAGATGAAAATTCAAAAACACATCCAACAACTATGAGGCAATTTGATTTGGCTAACATACTTGCTGAGGAAATGAAAGAACTTGGAATACATGATGTTAGAGTGGATGAAAAATGTTATGTATATGGGTATATTCCTGCAACTAAAGGTTATGAAGAAAAGCCAAGTATAGGATTTGTATCACATATGGATTCTGCTCCAGCTGCTAATGGTAAAGATGTTAAACCACAAATTATTAAAGACTATGATGGTGGTGATATTATATTAAAAGGTAATAATAGTATCCTATCACCAAAGAGATTTCCAGATTTAAATGGATTAAAAGGAAGAACTCTTATTACAACTGATGGAACCTCACTATTAGGAGCAGATGATAAGGCAGGTATTGCCGAAATTCTCACAGCTTGTGAGATAATAATAAATGAAAAAATTCCTCATGGTAAGATATGTATAGGATTTACACCAGATGAGGAAGTAGGTCAAGGTGCAGATTTCTTTGATGTAAAGAATTTTGGAGCAGACTATGCTTATACAATTGATGGTGGAATTGAAGGTGAAATTTCATATGAGAATTTTAATGCATCATCAGCTAAAATAGAAATAAGTGGTGTTTCAGTGCATCCAGGATATGCTAAAAACAAAATGATTAATGCTTTAAATGTTGCTATTGAATTTAATTCAATGTTGCCACAAGCTGAGAAACCAGAATATACAGAAGGTTACGAAGGTTTTTATTACTTAGAAAAACTTAGTGGTAATACTGATAATGCATATATGGAGTATATTTTGCGTGATCATGATTCTGAAAAAATAGAAGTGAAAAAATCAATGATTAAGCTTGCAGAAAAAATTATAAATGAAAAGTATGGAGAGGGAACAGTAAAGGTAACTATAAAAGATCAATATAAAAACATGGTAGAACATGTAAAACCTTGTTTCCATTTAATAGATAATGCTATAGCAGCAATGAAAAAATTAAATATAGAGCCAGTCATAGAGCCTATTAGAGGTGGTACAGATGGAGCTACTCTAAGCTATATGGGATTACCTTGTCCTAATCTTGGAACAGGTGGATTTGCATACCATGGAGAATTTGAGCATATTTCTGTAGAGGGTATGGATATTTGTACAAATATAATTGTTGAAATAATAAAAAAATATTCAGAATAATTTTATTTTAAATTAGATTAATTTATATATAAAGTTCTATTAATTTTAAAATATGCCCTATAGAGTAGACAATATTAAAAAGTCTATCCTATAGGGTTTTTCTGCTTATAAATATAATAATAAAGTTAACTAGTGAATAAAAATGAGAAAAGTTATTTGGGTTAAGTTAACAGTTAGTTTTATTTAAAAACTAACTAGTAATCTATAGAAATACAGAGTAGTTTTTTGTATAATAGTACAAGAGAGGAGCTACTAACATGAAAACACAAAAAAATAAACATAGCAAAAGTATAAAAACTATTAAAGGTATTAACTTAATTAAGCCTTCTCTATGTATTTTATTAGCTATTTATCTTGGTATGTCAATATATTTTATGAATCATTTTTCATTTGGTTCTGTAATTTGCGATGTTAATGTATCAGGGAAAAGTGTTGAAAAAGCCAATAGAGATATATCATCAAAACTTGATGCATATAAGATAAAATTAGAAGGAAGAGATGGATATTCAGAAGATATTACTTCGTCTGAAATTGGTCTTAGTTATAATGCAGATAAAATAAAAGAATTAAAAAATAACCAAAATGCCTTTGGATGGATTTTTTCGATTTTTAAGTCAAAAAATACAGAGAATTCTTCAATAATTTCTTTTGATGAAAATTTATTGAAAGAAAAGGTTGATAATTTAAATTGTTTTAGCAGTAAAGATATTATAAATCCTAAAAATGCTGGTTTTGAATACACTGATAATGGTTATGAAGTTGTACAAGAGATAAAAGGTAATAAAGTCAACAAAGAGCAATTATTTGATAGTTTAAAGGAAGCCATCAGTAATGGAGAAGAAGTATTTAATTTAGATGAGAAGAATAGTTATGAAAATCCAGAATATACTTCTGAATCAGAGAAAATATTAGATACACAAAAATTACTGGATAAATATACAAGTACACAAATTACATATACAATTGGAAAAAATAAAGAAATTCTAGATGGCTCTACAATAAAAGATTTTATAGAAATTAATGATGATTTAGAAGTTACAATTAATAAAGCTAAAGTAAAAAATTATGTATATAAATTAGCTAGTAAGTATAATACTTTTGGTAGTACCAGAGACTTCCTTACTGCAGAAGGTAAAAGTATCAAGGTTAGTGGAGGAAATTATGGATGGATAATTAATAATCCACAAGAAACTGAAGATATAATTTCTACAATAAAAGAAGGACAAACAGTTACTAAAGAACCTAAATATGAACAAACTGCAGTATCACGCGATTCTAATGACATAGGAAATACATATGTTGAAATTGACTTAACTAAACAGCATATATGGTTCTATAAAAATGGTTCACTTATAGTTGAAAGTGATGTTGTCACTGGTAATGCTAGTTTAAATTGGTCTACACCACCAGGTGTATATAGACTAACATATAAAGAAAGAAATGCTACATTAAAAGGTGAAAATTATACATCACCAGTAAATTATTGGATGCCTTTTAATGGTAACATTGGTATTCATGATGCGGGATGGAGATCAGAATTTGGAAAAGAAATATATTTGACTAATGGTTCTCATGGTTGTGTAAATGCACCACCAGATGTTGCGAAAACAATTTTTGAAAATATTGAGGAAGCTACGCCTATAGTTTGTTATACAGAATAGATTTTAGATAAAACTGTATAAATATATTTCATAAAATAAATAATAATAAGAAAATCCATAAGGTAAATTTAATTATGGATTTTCTTTTTTGTTATTTATAACAATTAGTTAATAAGTATATGATATAATTCAATTATACATAATGGAGGGCTATAAATGAGAATTAAAAAGAATGCAGCACTTAGAGAGTTCAAAAAATATAAAGGTCAAATTAATCAAATTGAAGAAATAGTTGAACATTCAAAACCAGGTGCACTAATTGAACATGAAAGTGCAATAAGAAAAAAATTAATAAAACTTAGGGAATTTGAAAATCAAGGTATAAAAGAATTTAATGAAACTAATGAAAGGTATGAAGAATTACTGGAATATGTTTCGAAAAGAATTCTTGAATATTATAATAAAAAAAATAATACTGAATTTGACTTTTATGAAGTTATAAGAGGAAATTATAATAGCTTTTTAAATCAAGGATTTATGACAATTCTTACAAAACAGCATATTCCTCAATTAGTAGCAAAAGAATTTGAAAAAAATTTTCCTGACAATCCTAAAGATGAATATATTAGAGCTAGAAACATGAAGAGAAAGTTTTACATACATTTAGGTGACACTAATACTGGAAAGACACATAATGCCCTAGAAAGACTTAAAAAAGCAAAAAAAGGTGTATATTTATCTCCACTTAGAATTCTTGCTTTAGAAAACTTTGAAAAGCTTAATAAAGAAGGTGTTCTTTGTGATTTATTAACAGGAGAAGAAGAAGTGATAAATATAGGCTCAACTCATGTTTCGTGCACAATTGAGAAGGTAGATATTAAAGAATATTATGATATAGCAGTTATTGATGAAATACAAATGATAGGTGATAAATTTAGAGGAATGGCTTGGAGTAAAGCTATATTAGGACTTAATTGTGATGAAATACATATTTGTGGTGCAGCTAATGCAAAGAATATAATAGAAAAAATTATAAAAGATTGTAATGATGAATATGAAATAAAAGAATATAGGAGAAAGATTCCATTAGAAATTGAATATAAAAATTTTAATTATAAGGATACTAAAGAAGGAGATGCAATTGTAGTCTTTTCAAAAAAAAGAGTTCTTGAAATTGCACAAGAATATTCAAACAACGGAATTAAAACAAGTATAATCTATGGAGATTTACCTCCTGAAGTTAGAAAAATGCAATATGAACAATTTATTAATAATGAAACAAAGATACTTGTAACAACTGATGCCATTGGAATGGGAGTAAATTTGCCAATTAGAAGAATTATATTTATGTCAATTAAAAAGTTTGATGGTGAAGAAGTAAGGGAGCTTACATCTCAAGAGGTAAAGCAAGTTGGGGGACGTGCAGGAAGAATAGGCATATATGATGTTGGATATATTGCAAGTGTAGGAGGAAATGCAGATTTTATTAAATCAAAAATAGAAATTGAAGATTCTCCTATAACAGCAGCTGTAATAGGGCCATCAGAAGCTATTTTAAAAATAAAAACTTTACCATTAAAAGAAAAATTATCTCTTTGGGCAACTCGATTAGAAAAATTAGATTACTATACAAAAATGGATATAAGTGAATATATTTTAATTTTAGATAAAATCAAAAGTTACAAGCTAAATGAAGAGATAGAATGGGATTTATTAAAAGTTCCATTTGATGTTAGTAAAGATGAGCTAATGGAGACATTTTTAAATTATGTAGATGAATTATTTATAAATAATCAAGAAGAATTATTTATTCCTCAGTGTTTTAAAGGAAATTTAGATGATTTAGAAATATACTATCAAAAAATTAATATGTATTATTCATTTTCGAAAATATTTAATTTAAAATTTGATATTAATTGGGTTAATGAAGAAAGACTTAGAGTAAGTGAAGAAATAAATAGTATTTTATTAAGAATTTAATATATAGACAATAAAAATGGACTAAATTAATAGTTTCTTAATTTAGTCCATTTTTATTTACAAACCTAAATTATTCATTATTATTGTTCTAATGTTTTCAGATAAATTAATTTCCTCTTCTTTAGATAATGAAGAAGTATATATTGGTTTATCATATATGACGCTAATTCTATTAGGTAAAAACTCCCTTTTGTCTTCAAAAGATCTAGAAGCTCTATCAATACTTACTGGAACAATTGGCATTTTTGATTTTGTAGCAAGTTTTAAACTTCCTTTCTTAAAGGGACCAACTTTTCCTTCTTTATTTCTAGTTCCTTCTGGGAATATACCTAATGAATAGCCTTTCTTTAGACTTTCAATACCATCGTTTATTGTTTTTATGGCACTTCTTGGATTATCTCTATCAAGTGCAACACTTCCGCTTCTACTGATCCAAAAACCTACTACAGGTACTTTAAGCATTTCTTTTTTTGAAACAAAGCCTAATTTTTTATTTGAAGTATAAAGTATTAGAGGTATATCTAATATACTTGAATGATTCCCGACAAAAACACATGGCCCATCTGGGATGTTTTCCTTGCCCTTTAAATCAACCTCAATTCCGATGGTTTTTATTGTAAATTCACTCCATAAATATGCTGCTTTTTGTACATAATTTGAAGCAAGATCATCATTTTTAAACTTTTTTAAATAAGCATATTTAAATCCCTTTATTCTAAACCAAACCATATATAATCCATACTTAATAGTTTTTAATAATTTAAAAGACATATAATATATCACTCCTTATAACTATAAATTATCATAATATAGAACTACTTTGTTATAATTTATAGTCTATTCATAGGTAATTATAACAAAATTTTCTACAAAATAAAAATGTGATAAAATTTTATCACATTTTTATTTGAAAAAGTTATATTTTAAGATATTCCATCTATTGTAGAACCTTTTTGGTTTTCTCCATAATTAAAAGCTAGAGAATCATTAGAATTAGATGCAGTAGTAGTTCTAGTTGTACCACCAGAAACATAACTTCTGCCACATTCTGGACAAACAGAATTATGGATAGCTACTGTTTGTGAAATAACTTCTCTATCTTCAGATTGTGCTTTTGCTGATTCCCTTGTGACATGTTCCATTTCATGGCTCATTACTACAGAGGCAGATGAACTTGGACTTATGTGAGCAGCAGTTTTAAAAGAAACTCCAGGGTCATTGGATCCATCTTGATATTTACGATTTTTACAAGTTTCACAATCTTCTTTATTGGAAATTTTTTTATTTAAATAATCTGATTTATCTATTTTATCTTTAGGATCTACTATAGTATTAGATATTTCTGATGATGAATTCTTATTTTCAAGATTATAATTTAAATTTGATTTATATGTACCAAAAAGTTGAGAATTAGATGAACCTATTAACATAAAAAAACCTCCCTTTAAGTTATATATTTACATTATATAATAGAAAGATTAGGTAGTCACTAAATAATTTACTAAGTTTTTAATATTTATATTGATCTGATATATTAAACTAAAATTTGAAATAAAATGGTTAGTTTTAAATATAGATATATAATTTTTTGTTAATAACCAGAATTATATAAAATAATAGTGAGTTTATTGTGATTTTTAACTAAAAATATGTTATTATATTTATAAATGTTGATTTTTAGTATATACTGTTAATGTTTAAGTGTATACTAAAAAATTATTGTGTAATTAATTAAAAAGGGGAGACATAAATGACTGAATTAAATCATGAACTTGGAATTATAGCTTTAGAAAGCTGTGAAAAATTAGGGAATGCTATAGACAAGTATATTCAAAATAATAGAAAATGCAAAGAATCATTTTTAATACCACTAAATGAAATAAGATTTTCTAATGGAGAGGGAAAAGTTAAAATTTCTGAAACTGTTAGAGGAAAAGATATTTATATATTGTGTGATGTTGGTAATTATAGCTGTACATATAAGATGTTTGGATTTGATAATCACAAGGGTCCTGATGAGCACTTTCAAGACATAAAAAGAACTGTTTCAGCTATTAGGGGTAAAGCTGCTAGAATTACTGTGATTATGCCACTTTTATATGAATCAAGACAACATCGTCGTAAGGGAAGAGAATCTTTAGACTGTGCATTAGCTCTTCAAGAACTTGAAAGATTAGGTGTAGATGAAATTTTAACATTTGATGTTCATGATCCTAATGTACAAAATGCAATTCCATTATTATCATTTGAAAACTTATATCCAACTTATGATATAGTTAAATCTCTAATTTCTAATGAAAAATCACTAGAGTTAGATAAAGAAAAATTATTAGTAATTAGTCCTGATACAGGAGCAATGGATAGAGCAATCTATTATTCAAGCGTTTTAGGAGTAGATGTTGGGTTATTTTATAAGAGAAGAGATCACTCTACAATTATTAATGGGAAAAATCCTATTGTACAACATGAATACATGGGAAGAAATGTTGAAGGCAAAGATGTATTAATAGTTGATGATATGATAGCATCAGGAGAATCTGTTCTTGATATTGCAAAAGAATTAAAGAATAGAAATGCTAGGAATGTTTATGTTGCTGCAACATTTGCATTCTTTACAGAAGGACTTGAAAAATTCAATAAAGCTTATGAAGAAGGATTGATATCAAAAATCTATTCTACTAATTTAACTTATATACCAGAAGATTTACATAATTCTAAATGGTTTAACGATGTGGATATGTCAGAATTTGTTTCTAGAATAATCAATAGATTAAATCATGGTAAATCTATAGCTAAATATATGGATGCAACAAGAATAATTCATAGTTTATTAAATAGATAATCATCTTATAATAACTAGAAATATGATAATTATTATAATATTAAACTTAAAAATTTTTTATTGTTTAATAATTATAGTTTATTATCATATTTCTTTTTTATATTACTATATTAATAATCATAATTTTCATTTCCACAATATAAATGTTTGTGGTAGAATTGTATAAAGTAAAATATATTTCTGCAAAGGAGACTTGTTAATGAAGTGGTTAGACAAATTAGAAAGAAAATTTGGGAAAATATATATTCCAAATTTAATGCTTACAGTTATTGGGTTAAGCGCAGTAGTATATATAATTACATTTGTAATTTTGGGTAATTTAGGATATATAAATAAACTAATATTGTATCCTGGATATGTTATGAATGGTGAAATTTGGAGGTTAGTAACATTTTTGTTTATACCACCATTAAGTGGGAATATACTAATAGTAGCAATAACATTTTATTTTCAATATTTTATAGGTGTTACTCTTGAAAGAGAATGGGGAGAATTTAAATTTAATGTATATTTTTTTGTAGGTGCTGTATGCACAATTATAGTTTCATTTTTAACTAATATGCCTGCAACAGGATCTGCAATAACTCTTTCATTATTTTTAGCATTTGCTAAATTATTTCCTGAGTATACAATCTTACTATTTTTTATTTTGCCAATAAGGATGAAGTGGCTTGGATATTTAGCATGGGCTACAATTGCATTAGAATGCTTAAAGTCATTGTTAAGTGGAAATATATTAGGGATTATATTTGCATTAGTTCCAGTATTAAATTATATATTATTTTTTGGAGTAAGTAATTATAGAGATACTAAAATGAGAAGTAAATCAGTAATAAGAATGAGCGATTATAGAAGAGATTTAAAGAAAGCTGAAAAAAGAGGATATAGACATAAATGTACAGTATGCGGAATAACAGATGCTGATGATAAGAATATGTTATTTAGATATTGTAGTAAGTGTAAAGGCAATCATGCTTATTGTGAAAAACATATACATGATCATGAACATATTGAGTAAAAGTTATAAAATAAAAATATATTCTTAAAAGAAAATTTAATTATTTTGTAAATTAATGCACCCTATTTAATTATATAATTAAATAGGGTGGTGTTTTTATGAGTGAAAAAATTGAAAAAGAATTAAAAAAAAGGTTAACTAATATGCTGGAAATACAAACATATATTTCAATATCCAAAGATGATCCTAGTTTTTCAAGAAAATTTTGTCATCATAATAAAAGAATATATGAAAACGAACTTCAAGGATTTAAACTTTTTTGCAAAAATAATAATATAAATTATAAAACATATTTAAATTCTGATAATACTATAAAAAAAGAGATTCTAGTAAAATGATGTATATATATAATAATACTTATTTAACAGTATAAAATATATGGAAATCATAACTAAAATTATATTATTTTATAAAATATAAGGATATTCTAAATATTAATCTATTGATTTTTATATAGAATATCTTTATTTTTTTTGGACATCATATATTTATATAAATTTAAAGGTGGTAAATCTAATGAAGAGAAGATTAAGTATTTTTTTAATATGCTTAGTATTAATTCAAAATTTAGGAATAAATTCTCAAGCTATAGAAAATAAAGACTATATGACTGAAATGAAACAAGATATTTTAGTCATTATGATAGCCTATCCTGATGATGTAGTTGGTGTTGAACAAGTTGGTGAAAATGTTTATATCTTAATGAAATCTGGTAATAAGATAATATATGATGATAAAGTAAAGAAAAGCAATGAAGAAAAATTAGATAATCCAGATGTTCAAGATATGCTTGAGCAATATTACCCACTGAAAAAAGAAGATAAAATTATGGATAAAGAATTTAATCCCGGG
>ERZ1036424.433-NODE-433-length-17640-cov-4.523685_pt1 | contig 17640 bp, 15 predicted proteins | sample MGYA00514221_ERZ1036424 | MGnify/ENA primary metagenome ERZ1036424 (study PRJEB33795, sample SAMN09464939) | human gut metagenome | host: Homo sapiens | place: USA: Stanford, California | collected 2016-11 | study: EMG produced TPA metagenomics assembly of the...
TTTCTACTGCCTCTCCTATTTTACTTGATAGTAAGGAAGAAGTTGTTCCTTATGACACTGTTTATATCAATGATAATACAATAGCTGCGGGTACAAGTTTTGAAAAAACTCCAGGTAGAGAAGGAAAAAATTGTAGATAATTATACCACATCTATAGATAATTCTGTTTATGAAAAAAGCAGTGGTACTGATATTCTTAACTATGGTCTAAGATTTTTCTATAGTACTGCTAATATTCGAGAAGCAACAGATAATGATCGAGTTCCTGGTTTGATTCGTGCAGATTATTTAACAACGAATAATGAAATTATGACTGCCACTAAAACGTATAACTACACCGATACTAAAAAAGAAACTAAATCAACAGAAATGATTTATCGTTATGAAAACCTGCCAATTGGTTTAAAGAATAATACAGAATATAGATATACTAATGAAACTATTTCAACACAACCTCAGAATCGTGTTATTCATGTTGGTACACGTACTTCTAAGTCTATTGGTAATTTTGAATATTTTGATATAGACTTTGAAACAGAATATATAAACGATAATAGTATTCCAACAGGTAATTCTATTATTAAAAACCCTGAAGCAAAAGGAATTCGTACAGTTGTTTACCGAGAAATCCGAGATAATAATACAAATGAACTTATTTCAAGAGAGTTAGTTTCTGATAACATCACAACAAAACCTGTTAAACGTGTTGTATTGGTTGGTACAAAACCTGTTATCACTACTGTAAAACGCACAGTTGAAGAATCTATTCCATTCACTATTCGTACAATAAACGACAACGATTTAGCTGTAGGAATTCAACTTGTTGCTACTTCTGGAAAACCTGGTTCTCGTATGGTTGTTTACGAAGATACTCTAGATACTCAAGGAAATATTATTTCTAGCAAAATTATCTCTTCTATTATAATAACAGAACCTGTTGAACAAATAATAAGAATTGGTGTAAAACAACCTTTTTCAAATACTAATAAAATAGATGGTGATATAATAAAACAGAATATTGATACTAACCTTCCTCCACGTAAAAATGCTAAAGTATTGTATAATACAGGAGAAAAAGTCAATAATTCTATCTCTATTATAGGTATTTTAATGTTATTTGTAGGAGTAGTTCTTAAGATGTTTAGTCGTAAAAAGAAAGAAAGAAAATAACTTACTTATTTCTTTAATTAATAATAAAATATATAAAAATACCGACCTCCCCAAAGTTAGATTTTTAAGTCTAACTTTGGGGAGGTCGGTACATCCTTTTTGGAATTGTCTTTTTATAAAAGTTTTTATTTAGAAATTACTTTATTTAAAAATATTAATTATAATATCTCCACTTCTTTTTTATACTGCTCTTTTATATTTTCATCAAGGACATCATCACTGATAATTGCTGTAAGGTCTTTTAGTTGGAAAAATGTGTAAAATGCATGTGTTGAAAATTTGCTATGATCCGCAAGAACATAACGTTCAGTCGCATTATTAAGAATCGTTTCATTACAACGTCCTTCTTCTTCATCAGAGATAGTAACCTTCTCTAAATCTATTCCATTTACCCCAACAAACGCCTTATTTACACTAATTTTACTAAGTGCATCTTGCGTGAAGTACCCGATAAATCCTTTTGTTTTTTGACGATATCTTCCTCCGATAAAAATAAGATCGCAAGATGGATTGTCTTTAAACTGTTCGAATACTGTTAATGAATTCGTCACAATATTGATATCTCTATCTTGAAGATACTCTGCTAAATAACTCGTAGTACTTCCTGGTCCTATAAAAATAGTCTCATTATCTTTTATAAGCTCTGATACTTTTCTAGCAATTTGTTTTTTCTCTTCAACATTTACAGAAATTTTCTTATTATAATTATCCTCTTGATAGAAGTTTTTCGGTTTTAACTTCGCTCCACCGTGTATTCTAGTAAGATGCCCATAATCTTCTAATTCTTGCAAATCACGGCGAATCGTCATCTCTGTAACATTCATGTCATGAGCAAGATTGCTAACGCGTACCAAATGTTTATTTTTCAATTCATTTAAGATATAACTATGTCTGTCTATTTTTAACATTTTTTCTCCACTCTAAAATAATAAATTTAACATTTATATTTTAACACTTTTTTCGAAAATATAAAACAGAAAACATAAAATAACTATCAAAACGAACGTTAAATCTAACATAAAAACAAAAAACTAGCTGCTTTTAGACTATAGCAGCCCTCAAACAACTAGTTCTTATTCATTATTTTTCTTTATCTTCTTTTATTTTTTCTACTTTTGGTTGTTCTGTAGCCGCGACAACTCGCATATTCAGAAGCTTATCGTATAGCATTATTGGGTTCTTACGTTTAAGTACATATTTCTCATATAACCAGAATATTGCAGAGATTGGCACTGCTCCCCAACCAATAGTAACTTTAATTAAAAATTCTCTAATTAAATATCTAGAAAATTCAATTTTTTTGTTATCTGTAGGTACTATTCGTACTTTAAGAAGTTTTTTCCCAATAGTTTGCCCTTGCCATTTATTCGGAAGGTATCCGTATAACAGAACTGCGAAAATAACTATTGAAAGTGTCATATATAATGCATTTCTTTCGTTTTCTGCTCCACCTTGTGCACGTAGGTTCACAGTAGAATATTGGAAAATAATCGCTATTGGCAAGTAGATTGCTAAGTCGATTAAATATGCAATTAGACGTTTTACTGGTGAAGCTTCTTCTCCGTACACATCTAATAGTGGCGTTTCTACCGACGTTGAAGCATCACTTAATGTTGGTTTTATATTTCTATCATTATAGCTGTATGAATTATTTTTTTTAATTTTCTTAACCATAGCTCACCTAGGCTTCTAAGTCAACGTTGTGGTAAACTTGTTGAACATCTTCACAATCATCAAGCATTTCTAACATTCTTTCGAATTTAGCTTTATCTTCTTCGCTTAATGTCACTTCATTTTGAGGAATCATTGAAATTTCAGCAACTTCAAATTCTTCGATTCCAGCTGCTTTAAGAGCTTCTTGGATTTCGTGGAAGTTTTCTGGCTCACCATATACTAATGTTAACTCATCTTCTTCGATAATATCACGAGCATCGATATCAGCTTCCATAAGAATTTCTAATAATTCATCTGCACTTTTACCTTCAACACCGATTACTGCAGTGTTGTCGAACATGTAGTTAACAGAACCAGTAACACCTAAGTTACCTCCGTTTTTACCTAATGCTGTACGTACTTCAGCTGCTGTACGGTTAACGTTATTTGTAAGTGTATCGATGATAACCATTGTTCCACTTACACCGAAACCTTCATAACGTAGTTCATCGTAGTTTTCTTCACTTCCACCTTTTGCTTTTTCAATAGCACGGTCAATAATGTTTTTAGGAACACGGTAAGTTTTCGCTCTTTCTAAAACTACTTTTAGATTTCTGTTACTTTCTGGATCTGGTTCTCCAGTTTTTGCCGCTTGGTAAATTTCACGTCCAAACTTAGCATAAATCTTACTAGTGTTAGCGTCTTTTGCCGCTTTTTTTTCTTTAATATTATTCCATTTACGACCCATAGTCTTTTAATCTCTCTTTCTTTTTATAAATATTTTCCATTTTAGTAAAACTTCCTCGCCACAATGTAGCCAGAAAGTTATTACATACCATTCTATATTACTATATTTAAGCCATTTTTTCAAGCATTGACTAAGCTTTTTCACCTATCTTCTTATTAACTCATTTTCTAAAATATAATTTCTAATACGTACTATCTAATAGCTATTTCAAAAGGTTATATTGGGGCTCAGCCTTGCCGAAACAAAAAATTCGAAGTATAAGGAAATCCTCATACTTCGAATCTATTGTATAACCAAAGTTATTATTTGTATTCTACAAATTTGTTGAATTCAGCTTCATCAACGTTTGTTAATTTAACAATCCAAGATTCTTTTGGATCAGCTGAGTTTAAAACTGTTGGCTCTTCTTCAGCTTTTTTGTTGTATTCTACAACGTCCCCTGCTAATGGAGTGTTGATGTCTAATACAGTTTTTGATGCTTCTAAACGTAAGATAACATCATCTTTTTCTAATTTTTCTTTTTTTGAGAATTCTACGAATCCTACAGTACCAACATCATCTTGTAATTCTGCAGTTGGTCCAATAATGTATACACCTTCGCTTTTTTCAATCCATAAAGCTTTTGCTAATTTTTTCATTTTACAACCTCTTTCTATATTTTATAATTTTTTCTAAGTATCAATGACCTTATTTCGTCACCGATTTTTACTCAAGGGTATATTATACATTTTATAAGATTAAAAATCAACTAAAATAATAATAAAAGTGATATTAACTTTCAATTAGTTTAATAAAAACTAATTAATACTATCCTTTACTTTCAAAACTGATAGCACTAGACTACTTGCACCAAGTACAGACTTTTACAAAGTATTTAATTTCATAGTTAGACGCAGTGGTTTATTGATTTCAAAAATCGCTTTACACAAGCTCATTTGAAATCTAATAAACTGTGCGGGGGTGACTCGACAAAATCGATTTATTTCTTCGAAATCTCGATTTTTGAGTCACTCCCAAGAACAAGTAGTCTTATTTAGGCACGACATATGTAGTTCACTTTACGTATGAATATTTATTATCCTACTAAAACAAGTACGCTAATACATATAAAAAAGCAACTGAAGGGCAATTCAGTTGCTTTTCGTGTTTATATGTGAATATACTCATCCAATTCACTTATCTATATTTTAATATTATAATTCTTCTAATGTCAAGAAATTACCTAAGCTAATCCTCACTTGACCTTTTTAATTAGCTATTATTTCTTAACTCAATATCAACTCAACTAATTCTTGTGCTTCTACTTTTCCGAAATAATGACCTAAGTCAATACTTTCTAATACTTCTAGTAAGTCTTCTTCTTTTACCCTTACCCCGATTAATCTCTCCTCGACATCACCGACATTACCTTTTCCAAAAAAGTCTCCGTAAATTTTAGCTTTTATAATTCGTCCCGCTTCTACTTCCAAATTGAATTCAACAGTCCCAATCCCAAGACGAGCATCTCTATTGTAATTATAGCGTGGTGATTTCCCGTAGTTCCAGTCCCAGTTTTGATATTTCTTAACGAGCAACTCGTCAATCTCTAGCCAATCGTCTTCTGTCAATTCATAACGTTTTATATCTTCTAGTTTCTCGCAGTTGAACAGGCGGCATAGGTATAAATCTTTAAAATCTACTACAGATAAGTTTCTATATTCCTCATCTAAATGCTCTCTAAAACCTGTAACTCTACTTCTTACCGAATCTATTCCTTTTGACTCAATTTTCTTACGATTAGGTCTTAGTACATTGACCATCGCATCATAATCGACATCTAGAAGTAGCGTATATCCCCCGTAAATTTTTCCATTAACAAGAGTCATCGCAGCTCCACTTACTTTCTTTCCGTCGACAACAAGGTCATTTCGTCCTGTTTGCTCAACCTCACTCACACCTAGATCACGTAGGATATTTACCGCTGGTTCATAGAACTTTTTAAAATTACCATAGACATTACTATCACCACTCATAATAAGGCAGATATTTACAGCTCCTTCGTCTAAAAATACCGTTCCCCCGCCTGTATCACGTCTAACAAGGGTTATGCCATGAGATTTCATATACTCATGATTAATCTCTTTTTCGGCATTTTGGAAAAGACCAATCTGTACTTTTGGTTTACAACAATAAGGAAATATTATATCCTCATCTAAGTTTAATTTATTCAAAACATGTACTTGTATCGCTAAAGCTACCGCCCCATCGTAAATATATTGTCCGTTTCTAATCGGCTCTATTAAATACATAAGCACTCCTCATTTTCTAAAGTATCATAATACAAACGACTACTATTATACAAGTTAACCCTTAGATAATAGTAGCCGCTTCATCTTAATAGTCTTTTATTCTTTAATTACTACTTCACCCCTACATCGCGGCGATCTTCTTAGTAATTTTCTTCTAATTTCCTAAATTCATCTCTCGTGTGTTGTGGCAGACTCTTACCGTAGTCCATCATAAGCACGATGTCTTTAAATGCAGCTTTCGGAATCGCTAATCTTTCGATATCTTCCACCCCTACATCCAGATTAATGTCTTCTTCACGATTTTCTTGGAATTTAGCTACAAAATCCGGTTCAGCTACGAAGACGCTAGATAAACCTACCATCTCAGCGTGCATAATAGCATCGCGGCTTTTTTCTATACTATTAATTCCACCAGTCGCCATCAAAGGAACACGCCCTGCAAGATGTTCATGAACTACTTCATTTATCAAACGACCTTCGTTAGGTCCTTCAGCACGAACTTTATTTTGATAAATATTTTGCCCCCAACTCGCTATCGCAATGTAAGATAACGGCACTCTTTCAAGTATCCAATCTGTAAGTTGATTAAATTCTTCTACAGTATAACCTATTATCGCACCACGTGTTTCTTCCGGAGTTGCTCTATATCCTAGAATAAAATCCTCTGGTGCTTCATTTTTTATAACTTCGTACACCGCTTCGAAAACTTCAAGTATAAATCTAGCTCTATTTTCTAGTGAATCTACACCATACTTATCATGGCGTTTATTCGATACCGTTGAGAAAAACGTCTGTAGCATTAGCTTTTGTGCGGTTGATATTTCTATCCCTGCAAAACCGGCACGTATCGCTCTTCTCGTCGCATCTTTGTATTTTTGTTTAATCTCATCTATCATCTCATGAGACAACTCTTCTACCTCGTGTTCAAATGGAAGATGCAACTTCAACTTACTTGGTCCATAAACCTTATGGTGTACCCCGTAGTAATTAGCACCCGCTCCTGAATAAGTCAGTTGCAAAATAGCCTTTGCTCCTGCATCTTGCATAGCATCTGCCATTTTAGTAAGTCCTGGTATGCAACTATCATCATGTGCACCGAAGCCAAACTCGAACAACTGCCCATCAACATCGACATAAGCCGCACCCGTTACCTGTAGTGGTGCTGACTTAGCACGTCTTAATGCATAATCCAAGTCTTCTTTTGTGATAATTCCATCTTTTGTAGAAGAATTAGTCGTCATCGGCGACAGCACGAACCTATTTTCTAACTGAACACCGTTTGCTAGTTTTATGGGAGTTAATAATTTTTCCACAAACTCACACCTCTTTTACATAGTTTGTAAAACTAACTTAAGATTAAGTCTACTAATTCTTTCGCTTCTACATTTCCGAAGTAGTGAGTTAAATCAATGCTTCCTAATGTTTCTAGTAAATCTTCTTCTTTAACTCTTACTCCGATTAATTTCTCTTCTACATCAGCTACATTTCCTTTTCCGAAGAAATCTCCGTAGATTTTCGCTTTTGTAATACGTCCTTCTTCAACCTCTAAGCTGAAATCAACAGTTCCGATTGCAAGGTGAGCATCACGGTTGTAATTATAACGTGGTGATTTCCCATAGTTCCAATCCCAGTTACGATATTTTTCATCCGCTAATTTTTCAATTGCAGCCCAGTCTTCATCAGTAAGTTCATATCTTTTCGCATCTTTAATATCTTCGATTCCCATTAATCCACAGATAATTAAGTTTTTGAACTCATCGATTGTTACATTTTGATATTCAGGTTTTAATAATTCACGCATACCCATTACACGCGCTCTTACTGATTCAATACCTTTTGATTCAATTTTTTTACGGTTTGGAGTTAAGGCATTAACCATCGCTTCGTAGTTTACATCAAGAAGTAATGAATATCCTCCGTAAATTTTACCACGTACTAATGTCATCGCAGCTCCACTTACTTTTTTACCACGAGCAGTTAAGTCGTTACGTCCTCTTTGTTCAACTTCTGTAGCTCCTAAGCTGTGAAGTACGTCTACTGCTGGTTGATAGAATTTTTTGTAGTTTCCATATACATCTGTATCCCCAGGCATTAAGAAACATACGTTAACAGCACCGTTATCAACGTACACAGCACCACCACCTGTATCACGACGAACTAGGATAATATCTTTTTCTTTCATGTAGTCATGGTTTACTTCAGTTTCAGCATTTTGGAATAATCCGATTTCTACTTTTGGTTCACAGTAATATGGGAAGATTACAGTCTCATCGATATCGATGTTGTTAAGCACGTAAACTTGCATCGCCATTACTAGCGCTCCATCTGGTAAATATTTTCCGTTTCTAATTGGTTCTATTAAATACATAATTTATTCTCCTTTATTTTTTAATTTTTGTTAATGTATTTTTTAGCTAATAATATATTTTATTGTAGTTTTCATATAATTTGGTCCGCAATATCACAAAATCTCATAGTGAATTTTCTTCACAGCCTATGTTATACACTTGATGCGCACTACCCGAAAATTTATTACGGGGCTGACCCAAAACACCTAAATTTTAACAAAGTGTATATGGAAACTCATAGACGCAGTGGTTTATTGATATCTAAAATCGCTTTAGAAAAGCTTTTTAGATATGTAATAAACTGTACGGAGGTGACTCGACAAAATCTTGTTTCTTGAAATCACGATTTTTTAGTCACTTCCATTTTTCCAACAACTCTTCCACTTCTAACGTTAAATCTTTACTATTTTGATTAAACCACAATACCCTAGAAGCTATTCTTTCAGGGAATTGGTATTTCTTCTGATTCATAGTAATCATCAACGCCTGTGGATTTTTATCAAGTTCTCTATAAAATGGATATTTTATAAACTGAGGCGTCGTAAATCCTACTCCTATTTCGATAAATAATGTTTTCTTATCACGATTTTTTTCTAAAAATTCATTATACTTATCTAGATGTTCAAAAAAGATTGGATCCTCTACCATTCCCTTTTCAGCATTACGCTTATTAACCTCAAGTGGTGCTCCACATTCTGGACATAATGGAATAGACCTATAGTCAACTTCCATATTTTCTTGTTCCACAGCAAGTCTACGCATTAATGCTTCATCTTGATATGTCTTCGCATGACAGTGTTTACTGCACTGCATAAGCCCGTACTTCCCTTGAATGTGGAAAACTTTATCCATATCATACCCCGCAACATCGAACGCATTATCCGCATTAGTCGTAATAATGTGATAGTTTTTATCCTTTAGAATATTTTTTAAGGCAGTGTAACTTGCCCCAACAAGTTGATCAAAGTAATTTAATAAGACAAAACGACTTTGAAAAGCCCAATATTCTTGTGAACTAGGGAAATCAAATAGGCTCGCCTGTAACATATCTAAAAATTTATATTTTTCTACAAAATCTTTAAAGTTACTCGTGAATCTTTCTCCAATATAAGTAAATCCATCGGCAGCTGACATTCCAGCTCCTATTCCTATGACTATCGCCTCAGCTTCTTCTATTAGCTGTGCTAATTTTTCGGCATTGTTTTCTTCTAACTCTATCGCCTTCCAAGTCATTAATTTTTCTCCTCTTTTTCCATTAGCTCTTTTGCTAAAATCTCTATAATATTTTTTCTTCTTTCTATAGTTGGTACTAAAGGTATACACATAAGTTCTTCCAACTCTAATTCTGTAGCTAAATCTCTAAGTTTTTCTACTACAACATCCTTCGTACCCCAAACTAAACGTGTTCTATTTTTTTCTACTTTTTCTTTATCAATTTCAGCAATTTCATACTCTTTTGTTGTTTCTATACTAGGAAATCTGTCGAATTCTGTAAATTCTTTCTTACCAAGAAGCCATACATCTAAACAACGTACCAAGTCTTTCGCCTCTTGTTCATCTTCTCCAATCGCTATAAATACCGCAACAACATCTTGTGGTGTTTTTTGTTGATCAATCATCTTAGTACGATAAGTTTGTAAACATCTTTTTGCTGTTTCTATATAATCTACAGCTTGATTAAAGAATAGACCATAAACATAGTTTTGCCCTAGCTCTGCAGCTAGATTCGCACTTTTCTCACTAGTTGATAGTAGCCACATTGGACCAACCTTCGCTTCTGGTGGTTGCACCAATGTTTCAGTTCCTGTTAGAAGCTCCAGCAATTCTTTACAACTTTCATTGTATTCATCTCGTGTTATCTGCGTCGTATTCATCAGTTTTTGAACTACTTTAGTTCCAGGATTATTACCTATCCCTAGATTCACCCTATTTGGATACAAAGCACTAAGGAGTTTTATCCATTCACTGATTTTATATGGTGAATAGTGAGGAATCATTATTCCACCTGTACCTATTTGTATTTTTTCTGTATTTTGTAAAAGGTGCAACATAAGTAGTTCTGGGCTACTGCTCGCAAGTGCTGGTACCTGATGATGTTCAGCCATCCAAAAACGACTATAACCCAACTTTTCTGCTAAACGAGCCAGCTGCGTACTTTCTCCTATAGCTTCTAATGCAGTTTTCCCTTCATCTACAATAGCATAATCTAAAATACTAAGTTTCATAGTATTATCCTCTTATATTTTATCTTATTTTATATAACTTCAAATATCTATTTTCTTCTTTTTAGTATTTTATTTCACACTCTTCAATTTATTTTTACCTTTTTATATACTTAATAATCTGATATAATAAATTATAAGAAAACCTTTTCTGAAATTACGAACTTATTATATCATATTTTCAGAAAAAGTACACATACCTAGCACCACTACTTTAAATTTTTTATAAAAAAATTATGGTAACTTAATCTACTGAATCTACCTTTAATTTACATAATTTTAGATAATATCAGCAGTTTATTTTCTATATTATTTTTTCTTGTTGTATATTTTTTGGTATAGTTGTATGTTATTTACATTACTTAAAGAGGTATTTTTTATGGAATCAAAATTATTAACACCTGTTAAACTGGCTAATGGAATAGAACTTGAGAATCGTTTTGTTCTTTCTCCGATGACTACAAACTCATCTACCGCAGAAGGCTTCATTACAGAAGAAGATCTTCTTTACGCTAAAAGACGAAAAAATACAGCCCCCTTACAAATTACCGGCGCTGCTTATATAAATCTAGAAGGACAACTTTTTGAATATGGTTTTAGTGTACATGATGATGCATGTATTCCAGGTTTAACTGAAATGGCGAAGGCTATGCAGTCTGGTGGAGCAAAAGCTATCTTGCAACTTACTCATGCTGGTCGTTTCGCTAATCACTACGTTACTACTAACAAACGCACCGTCGGTCCAAGTTATATGGAATTAAACTCGCCTGTAGAACACATCGTTTATCCTCTTTCTATAGAAGATATACAAAAAATAAAAGAAGACTATAAGCGTGCAGCAAGTCGTGCAATCGCAGCTGGTTTCGATGGTATTGAGATATCTAGTGCTCAACGTCTTTTACTACAAACATTCTTTTCTACCTTCTCAAATGAACGCCACGATGAATACGGAGTAGATACACTAGAAAATCGCTCACGTTTCATCCTTGAAGTTTTTGAAGAAGTATATGAAGTAATTAAAAAAGAAGCTCCAGCAGACTTTATCTTCGGTTATCGTGCAACACCTGAAGAAACTCGCGGTGAAGAAGTTGGTTATACTGTAGAAGAATTTAATCAGCTTACCAACTGGTTATTAGAAAGAGTACCACTGTCATACATGGCAATCGCAAGCTGGGGACAAAATATTTATCTAAATACAGTACGAGCAGAAGGTCCACATCAAGGAAGACTTATTAACGAAATAGTCTATGAACACTTAAATGGAAGAATACCATTAATCGCTTCAGGTGGAATCAACACTGTGGAAAAATGTGAAGCTGCAATTTTACATGCTGATATGATTGGTTTATCTTCTCCATTTGTTGCAGAACCAGATTTCGTTGAAAAACTAAAAGCAAATCATATAGAAGATATAAATCTGGATGTTGGTGTTGAAGATATAGAGCGCTTAGCTATTCCAAAAGCGGCATTTAAAGACATCGTCCTTATGATGGACTATGGTAAAAGTTTACCCCAACATACTAGAGACGAGTTTAGGAAATTAGAAGAAAATTATTAACAATATTCCTTTTTCGAGGCTAACCCAAAAGTAAAACAAAAAATCAGACTTTTCATAAGTAATGTAATTCTTTTTTTACATTTACTTACTCTAAGTCTGTTTTTTATTATTGAATTCTTGTTAATCTTTTCACCTTAGTCTGCACTACATTTAACGGTACCGCTTCTTTCGTTATAACACTAGTATCTAATCCAAACCATTTTTCCGGGGTTACCGTTATTTTTTTCAGTTTTAATCTTAGTCCCATAATGAAGTTATCGAATGATGATAAGCCGTTACTATTACCTAGTACCTCTTCAATCAGTACGAATCTAAAGTCTCCGACCGTCTCAGCTTTACCTCTTAAGTTGTACTTAGTAGGTTGTAGCTCTAATTCTTTATTCATCAACAAATCATCTATTACTTGATGCATAAACATATTTACTCTTTGGTGTTCTCTAAATCCTAAGTTAAAAGTGATTTTAAGTATTTTTTTGTCGCTAAATTTAGTAACTTTATACTCTCTTTTATATGGTTTATCTATAACGTTAATATGTACGAAAAAGTAGACATTCGCCCTTTTCGGTTGTTTGTTTAATATAGAGTACAATACTGCATAATCCACATCTTCTTCTCTTTTCGCACCTGTTAAGTATACTAAGTTTGTTGCATATTTCGGTACACTTTTATCCATACTTAACTGAAGTAATTGTTTTGTATAATTTTTCACAGTTAAATATTGACTTTCTCTCTCTTTTATCTCTGTTCCTCTATACCAGATAAACATAATTATAAATATTAGTAACGCTATGAATACCGTAATGTATCCACCATTTACAAATTTTAAACTATTCGCATATAAGAAGAATAATTCTTCTATTCCAAAAAACATTAAGAAGATTACAGCAAATATTTTTTTAGCTTTAACTTTGTACAAGTAAATACTTAATAATAGCGTAGTTACAAACATTGTTATACTAATACTTAAACCGTACGCTGCTTCCATATTACTACTTGTTCTAAAGAATATTACGACACAGCTACTGCAGATAAATAGTATTATATTAACCGCAGATACATAAACCTGTCCTTTTAATTCTGTCGGATATTTTATTATTAATTTTGGGAATAGGTTTAATTTTATCGCCTCTGAGATTAATGTGAAAGATCCTGTTATTAAACTTTGACTCGCTATTATCGCAGCTAATGTTGCTAGTATTACTTGAAATACTACAAAACTCTCTGGAACTATCGCAAAGAATGGATTTTTTTCTGAACTGTAATTTGTCGATAATAAATACGCTGCTTGACCGAAATAATTCGCAAGTAAACATACTTTAACCGCAAACCAAGCCATTCTAACATTTTTTCGTCCACAGTGACCTAAGTCCACATATAAATCCTCTGCACCTGATACACATAAAAATACCGCCCCTAATAAGACGAATACTCCTGGGTATGTAATTAATAAATTAAGTGCATATTTTGGATTAATAGCTTTTAATATTTCTAGTCTAGTACCTATTGATTTTATTCCCCAGAAAAATAGAGATAAAAACCATAAACTCATTATAGGACCAAATAGCGATCCTATCTTTTTCGTTCCAAATCTTTGAAATGAAAAGATAAAGATAAAAATTATTAATACTAAAATTATCACATCATTTGTGTTTATAGCTGGGATTATATCATGTAATCCCTCAACAGCTGATGTCACTGTAATTGCTGGTGTTATTATTCCGTCCGCAAGAAGTGTTGCTCCGCCTATCATCGCTAAGAGAACAACTCCTCGTTTAGTTTTATTTTTTATTAAAGCAAATAATGAGAATACTCCACCTTCACCATGGTTATCCGCCTTTAATGCGATTAATACATATTTAGTCGTCGTCTGTAAGGTCATTACCCAAAATATTAAACTAACGAATCCTAATACGAGATTTTCACTCATCATAGCATCACTACTACGGACGAATGATTTCATTACATAAAGTACCGAGGTCCCTATGTCTCCAAATATTATTCCAATAGTTATTATTACACCAAGAAAAGTCAATCTTGATTTATCCATTTTTATACCCTCTTATAAATAATTGAAATTATATCACTTCTATAAAATCAGTAATATAATTCTCACATATTATTATATTCCTCTTGTGAAGAAAGTCAATAGTAAGTATCTTATATAATTTATTTTAATATAATGCATAAATCATGTATACAATACCTTTTTCTTCTTTCACTTCAATATAACACCTTAAATTATTTAATTTAAACGACACACACTCATCATTCTATAAAAAATATCAAAAACACCTTTAAATTAATTTTGAAAACTTTTACTTTAACACTTTACAAACCTATTTAAAAAGTGTTAAAATTAAGTTAACGAAATTTAACACATTAAATTTAAAGGATAGATTTTTATGAATAAAGGGGTGCTATTATGTTAATAAAAAGTAAAAAAGTTTGGTCGAGCGGACAATTTCTTCCTCTTATTTTAGAAATAGAAGATAAAAAAATAACTGCCGTTTATGACTATGATGCATTCGATAAAGTAGATTATGATTTTGGAACTAACCGTGTTTTACCTGGATTTATAGATGTTCATACACATGGTGCTTACGGTTATGATACTAATGATGTTAATGAAGAGGGACTTCGTAATTGGACAAAAAATGTAGTTTCTGAAGGTGTAACATCATTCTTACCTACTACAATTACACAAACTGAAGAAGTTCTTCTAAAAGCTGTCGCTAATGTTGCTAAAGTATACGAAGAAGGATATGAAGGAGCTGAAATCTTAGGTATTCACTTCGAAGGACCTTATCTTGATGTAGAAAAACGTGGTGCTCAACCGTTAAGTTGTATTCAAACACCAAGTGTTGAACAATTTAAAAAATTCCAAGCAGCTAGTAAAAACTTAATTAAACTTATTACTATCGCTTGTGAAAAAGATGTTGATTATAAGCTTACTAAATATTTAGTAAGCCAAGGTATTCGTGTAAGTTTAGGTCACTCAGCTTGTAATTATAAAGAAAGTTATCTTGCATTCGCCAATGGTGCGTCATCTCAGACTCACGTTTATAACGGTATGGTTGGTTTCCATCACCGCGATGGTGGTCAAGTAGGATTTGCTCTACGTGCACGTGATGCATATGGAGAAATTATTTGTGACGGTATCCACTCTACTACAGATGCTCTTATCACATATTTCACAGCAAAAGGGCGTGATCATGGAATTATGATTACTGACTCTCTTTGTGCAAAAGGTTGTGGCCGTGGCTCTTACATCTTCGGTGGAGAAAATATGGAAATATATGAAGATGGTAGTGCTCACCGTGACGATGGTCGTCTTGCAGGTTCTACACTTAGAGTTATCGATGGTCTACGCGTCTTAATAGAAGATGCTTTAGTACCAGTTGATGCAGCAATTAACTCTTGTACAAAAAACCCTGCTGAAATGTTAGGTTTTGCCGATCGTAAAGGTAAACTTAAAGTAGGTTACGATGCTGACGTTGTTGTTATTAGTCCTGAATACGAAGTACTAACAACATTTGCGCGTGGTAAAGAAGTTTATAAAAAAGAAGATTAATAAATAAGGAGTAACAATATGAAATATTTAGTTTTTAATTCTAAAAAAGAAGCTTCTCAAGAAGCATATAAAATTATTAAAAGTTTAATAGATGAAAATTCAACATTAGGACTTGCGACTGGATCAACTCCAACAGATTTATACGAAGAGATGATCGCTGATTATAAAGCTGGAAACTTTAGCTATAAAAATATTAAATCTTATAACTTAGATGAGTATGTTGGAATTAGCTATGATCACCCTGAAAGTTATCATAAATTCATGGATACTAATTTATTCGATCATGTTGATATAAATAAAGAAAATACACACGTTCCTGATGCTAGTGCTGAAGACTTAGAAAAAGCTCTTAAATCATATCAAGAAGAGCTAAATAACACACAAATCGATGTCCAAATCCTTGGTGTTGGATCTAATGGACACATTGGTTTTAATGAACCAGGAACATCATTTGAAGCTGGAGTACACGTTGTTGATTTAAAACAAGAAACAATCGAAGCAAACTCTAGATTCTTTAATAACGATATTAACCTAGTACCAAAACAAGCTGTAACAATGGGAATTAAAGATATTATGCGCGCAAAACATATTATCTTATTAGCGTTTGGAAAAGCAAAACAACAAGCAATAAAAAGTTTAGTAGAAGGTGAGGAAATAACTGAAAATATTCCTTGTACTGTTCTAAAAAATCACCCTAGTGTTTATGTACTAGTAGATAAAGAAGCAGACTTTAAATAATTAATAAAGTGGGAGTGGCTGTCTACTAAACTATCATCTCTAGTCGAACCCTCCCACTAAAATAAACACATCGATGTAAGCGTTTGATCTTAAAATTTAAAATAGGGAGGTACAAAATATGTGTACACAATTAAATTGGACAAATATAGCTACTGTAGCGGCTCAAAAAGGCTATGAAAATAATATAGGTACAGCAGGATTAGTTAAAGGAGTATTAGGTAATAAACTAATCTTCGGTGGTGGGGCTAACTTCCCAGGTGGACTACCTGTAGATGGAGGAGTCAAAGTAAATCATAAAGATGTATATCTATATGAAGAAACGTCTGAAGGAGTAACACTATTAGATCAAATTCAATTCGACTATCCTTTAGCATATGGACCAAGTGCAGTACATAACGACACTTTATACTACATCGCGAATAAAACTGAAACATCATCAGAAATTTTAGCATTCACTGTTGTTGATAACAAATTAAAAGTTGAAGTAGTCGACACTCTTCCACTTACTGTAGAAAATGTTATCGCAAAAGTTCACAATAATAAACTATACTTTGGTATTGGATCTATTAACGGATCAAATAATAATGAACTTTATGCATATGATTTAGCAACTAAGAAATTTGAAGTAATTTCAGAATTTCCTGGGAAATTACGTAATCAAGCTGTAAGCTACGTATACAATAATGAACTTTATGTATACGGTGGCGGTGCTGGTGAAACTTATAACGATGGCTTTAAACTTAACTTAGAAACAAAAGAATGGACTCAGCTAGCTGATGTATTAATCAATAATGAAGAAGTATCTCTATTAGGTGCTGATTGGGCTCCATTAAACGACCATGAACTTCTAGCAATCGGTGGTTTCAATAAAGATGTTTGGAAAGACGCAGTATTTAACTTAACAACATTACAAGGTGAAGATCACGCAAAATATCGCGATGCATACTTCAGACGTCCTGTAAGTGATTATAAGTGGAATAAAAAAGAATTAGTATATAACTTGAAAGAAAATCGCTGGTATCAATTAGGAGAAATTCCTTTCGAAGCACCTTGTGGACATGCATTGCTAGCCACTGATAACAATATTTACTCAATCATGGGTGAGATTAAACCAGCTGAACGAAAACCATATATCCATAGAACAAAAAAATAATAAAATAAAAGAACTACTTAACAAACACATGTTAGGTAGTTCTTCTTTTTATCAATTAAATTTATATACTATTTTATTCATATTAATAAAAATCAAATAAAAAAAAGAACCTTCCAAAAGGAAGGCCCTCACTGTTGCCTGGCAACGTTCTAGTCTCACAGGGCGTAAGCCCAACTACATTCGACGCTAAA
>ERZ1036424.435-NODE-435-length-17560-cov-3.729049_pt1 | contig 17560 bp, 13 predicted proteins | sample MGYA00514221_ERZ1036424 | MGnify/ENA primary metagenome ERZ1036424 (study PRJEB33795, sample SAMN09464939) | human gut metagenome | host: Homo sapiens | place: USA: Stanford, California | collected 2016-11 | study: EMG produced TPA metagenomics assembly of the...
ATACTTTGTCTTTATATGTTTCATATGCTTTTATTTACTTTTATATCAGGATACTTTTGTAAAAAAAGTAAGAGAACAACTAAAGAAAAAGTAATTGATACTGTAAAAATATATTTATTTGCACAATTATTTTATTATTTCTTTAATTTAATAATTTTGAAAAAGCCAAACACCAACTTTGAATTATTAAGACCAAATTGGACATTATGGTATCTATTTGCATTAATATTTTGGTATATAATTTCAGATTATATACATAATTATAAAAGATCTTTCATACTTTCAATGTTATTATCTTTAATATTGGGATTTGATGGAACTGTTGGTTCTTTAGCTAGTGCTTCTAGAATATTTTTCTTTTTACCATTTTTTATAGCGGGTCTAGCTTTTGATAAATATGCTTTTCTAAATAAACTAAAAGAGTATAAAATACATATTTACGCTTTAACTGGAATAACATTTTATATACTTTTCCTAATTAGTGATATAACTACTGTAGAATTGTTATTTGAATATACTAACTATACATTTTATGGTGATAGTTCATCATATCCACTTTTAATTAGAGCATTCCACTATATTGGCGGACTTATTGTTTGCTCATTTATTTTGATTGTTTGCAGTAGTAAAAAATCACTATTAACTTGGATAGGTAAAAATTCATTAATATTATATGTTTCCCATGCTGCTGTAATTCAAATATTAACTATCAAACCAATATTAAAATATTCTAATATTTTTGAAACTATTATTTCAGAAGCTTTTATATTATTAATTGTAATTTTCATAACTTATTTATATACAAAATTAAAATCACTTCTTCTTAGACTAAAAGTTAATGAATCTCAAAATGTATTGCAATAGTTTTTGAATTTAATATTATGCCAAAACCCAATGTGATAAATATAAAATATATTTATCACATTGGGTTTTTATTTATAGATTTATTTGGCTAATTATATAAAACTATTTATTCATTCAAACTTTTAAAGCCCTTGCCTAAAACTTCACTTGTTTCATTTACTGTAATAAAAGCATCAGGATCATTGTATTTTATAAACTGTTTTAATTTTATAAATTGACTTCTATTAAGAATAGTAAGTACTACACAATTATCTTTTCCTGTATATCCACCTTTTCCATAGAATACTGTACACCCTCTATCAATATCTTTCATTATATAATTCACAACCATTTTTTCTTGTCCAGTAAATACCATTACCTGTTTTGATAGATTAAATCCATCTATAAACTTATCTATTAAAGTTCCAGTGAGATATACACTTAAAAGTCCAAAGAGCCCAAGCTCTATTCCAAAAGTATACATAGCCATTAATATTACAATAGAATCAGAGATTAGTAGGCCTTTTCCAAAATCTATATTACAATATTTATTTAATAGCTTTGCTGTAATGCTCGTTCCTCCCGTTGTTGCATCTTGGGTAAACATTATCGCTGTTCCCATAGCTAAAAGTGCACTTCCAAATATAGAGGCTAACATCAAATTATCTGTCAATGCTACAACTTTATAATTCTTTTCAATTATTGACAATACAAATGATAATCCAAATGCTGCATACATACTCTTTATTCCAAAGCTTCCTCCTATAAAAACAAAAGCTAAAATAAATAAAATTGCATTACATATTATCATTATTATTCCAGGTTCCACACCTAACATATTATTAATTACAAGGGCTAATCCTGAAACTCCCCCCGATGCTATTTGATTTGGAAAGAAAAAAAATTCGAATGCAAAAACTATTATTATTACACCTAAAGTTATGATTCCATACTCCTTTATCTTTTTCATATTTCCCTCCTTAGATATTATCAGTTATTCTAAAATAAAAATTTTATATAAATTGATATTTCTTTATTTTCAATTAAATGAATTCAATAATAAAGATTAATGTTTATTATAATTTTTCATTAGTAAATATTAAATAATATACAATATATAATAATATTATATATTAACATAAAAATAACAAACTCTATTTTTGTTATTTTGTGCAAATATCAAAAAATTATATAATTAATTTTAAAATTTAAAATTAAAAGTATAATTTTTTATAATTATAGTAGAAAATAGTAGTATTTATATTAAGTAAGTAATTAAAAATTTAATTATATATGTTGTATTTAATAGCATACATCAAATCTATTACCATATAGCCATATTCTATGAAAAGCAATTATTTCAATATATACATTAAAAAATATAGGCTATACACAAATAAAAGAATATCTTCTATTCAAATATAGCCCATTTATCTATAAATAAAAATTTATTTATTATTTATAATTTCCTTAATTTCAGTTATATTCTTTCCTTGAATTTTTAAATCTTGTATTTCTTTAATCCTTTCAATTGCTCTTTCCCTTGGGAATCTTCTTGTTAGGTTTTCCTCTTCTTGCTCAAAAGGTAGCATACCTTCTTCTGTATAAAATTTCAAAGTACTATAACGACAGCAAGTAAGTCTAACTAGTTCCCCTATTGATACATAATCTGATTCCAATATTTTTTCCATAGAACGTTGTCTTGACATTACTTAATTATCTCCTTTAAATTGGATATTTCCTTAGTCTAATTCCATGAATCGCTATACCACTACTGTTTATTGCATCTGGTACAGCTTCATATAGTATATTATCTATTTTAATTAGTGGAGTCTTTCCTTCTCGTAAAACAGTATATTGGTGTTTTTCATTTTCTAAACATTTTTTTATATCCTCAAGTCTTTTATTAGAATTCTCAAACCACGCTTCTGTTTCTATAAAAATAGATTGTGATCTGTCTATCATTGGAAATATAAAATTTACTCCTGTTCCAACTTCTGATTTAATAATTCTTTTCTTAATATCTAGAAAATTTTTAACTATAAGCTCAATTGTTTCATGAATATTGACTTCAAATATTATTTTTGCTAGATATTCGCTTTCATATAAATTGTTTATTCTTATAGACAATCCTTCTAGCTCTTTATTCGAAAAAACATCATGAAGACATCCACTTTCCCTAAGAAGCCATATCATAGCAATAGTTTCATCATATATTGGTCCTTCTTCTAATATTTCTGCTCTTGTGCTTTCTGTTATTCTAGTGTATTCTTTAACGTTACTTCTATATTCTTTCATGATAACTCCAGAATCTTTATATAATAAATCACAACCTAAAAGATTTGGAATTTCTTCAATAATGCCCATACCTTTTAATGAATCTACTATAGCCTTTTCCATTTTTATTAATTGACTATTTCTTAATGTAGCTACTTTTTTTAACCACCACTTTAGATTACCTTTTACACTATTACCATTTTTTAAACATGTTTTAAATAGAACCTCCTGATACAATTCAAATTTATCACTATCAAACATTCTTTCTTCAATTAAAAATTCATCTCCTATTTGATCAAAGCCTTCATCTAAATAAACTTCTAAAACTATTGCTGCTGCAATACATCTTAATGCTATTTTTTTAACAGTTGTCATGTTACAACTATCTTGCGCATTTAATGCTATAAGCGCAAAATTTTGTGATAAACTTAACTCTCTCATAATCTTTCACCTCATATTTTTCTAGACTATCTACTTACTACTTACTACTTATGATTTAAGCTTATCATTTTAATATATATTTGTCAATTAAACTAAAAACAAGAAAAATATCAACTTATTGATATTTTTCTTGTTTTATATCTTATATAAATAATACTCTTAGTCTTACTTTATTAAATGATAAATAAATGCAGATAAATTATACGCCATAGGTGCTATTATAACAGTCATAATCCCTGCTATAACTATTGACAAACTACTCATAGCCCCTTCTATATCTCCTAGTTCCAATGCCTTAGTAGTTCCTACTGCATGGGATGCTGTTCCTATAGATATACCAACCGCTACTCTATCTTCAATCTTGAATATTTTACATATTGCAGGTCCAAATACTGCACCAATAATACCAGTAAGTATAATCGCAAGAACTGTTATAGGAATTATTCCTCCTATCTGTCCACTAATTGCAATTCCTATTGGTGTTGTTACTGACTTAGGTATTAATGATTTTATAATATCTGTATCTAAACCAACTAAATATGATATTCCTATTATAGAAAATATACCTAAAACACTACCAAAAAGCACTCCTGTAATAATAGCATTTGCATTTTTCTTAAGTAAATCTAACTGCTTATATAATGGTACTGCAAGAACAACTGTTGATGGCCCTAAAAACATATTTATAAATTGTCCACCTTGATTATATGTTTCAAAATCTATATTAAACACAAATAAGAAGCATATCACAATTACTATAGCAAGTAGTAATGGATTCAAAATTGCTATTCTAGTCTTTCTATTAATAAATATACCTAATTCAAATGCTGCTAATGAAAGTACTAGACCAAATAAAATATTATTAGTTATTGCTTCCAATACCCTCGCTTCCTTTCACTTTAACTTTTGATTTTTTCGAAATAAACTGTACAATTAATCCAGTAGAAGCTATTATAATTGCTGTTGTTGATAGGCATACAATTAATAGTTGTATCCATGTTGATTCTATTATTCCTATTGAAGTCATAAGACCAACTCCTGCTGGAATAAAAAAGAATGCTAAATGATCTAATAGGAAATTTGTTACATTTTCAATATTTTCAACCTTAACAATTTTAGTGCATAATAAAATAAATAATATTACCATTCCTAAAATGTTCCCTGGTATCGGTAAATGTAAAAGATTTGATATTTCTTCTCCTATTAAATATATGCCACAAATAATTAATGCTTCTCTAAATAACTTCATTTTCCTTCCCCCTTGGCTTTCCACGTATACTATATAATTTACCACCAATTACTCGATAAGTAAAATCATTCTTTATTTTGAGTAAAGGTTATCTTATAAAGTAATTTAATTATAATAAGCAAAATTTAACCTATAATCACTTAATATGATTATTATGTAGCTTTTGTAAGAAAAACCATATACATTTAAATACTATTTGTGACATTAAAATAGTGCTTAAAATTTTATAATCTGAAATTTAAATTAACATAGTTTATCATTAATAGATATATTCACACTACTTTAATAAAAAATCAAATATAAATCTTAAACACCATTTATTATTTTATATTTCTAATATCTATCTTTAATCAAATAAAACTTCTAACCTTTTTCTCTTATTAGTTTTTTCTCAATAAAGGCTACAATTTCATACATAATAAATGCAATTGCTGAAAGTATAACAATACTCATCATAACCATATCTAATTGAGCAACTTGTCCTCCATATACTATTAAAAATCCTAGTCCTTTTTTAGCTACTAGGAACTCTCCCATTATTACACCTACCCAAGATAACCCTACATTTATCTTTAGTGCTGATATTAACACTGGAATTGAATATGGAAAAATTAAATATTTTAATATCTGAATTTTAGATGCCCTAAATGTCTTCATTAGCATAATTTTTTCTTTCTCTATTTCATTGAATCCACTTAATACACTTATAATAGTTGTTACAATTGAAATTAAAAGAGCAATTACAATTATGGCTGGCATTCCATTTCCTATCCAAAATATTATAATTGGAGCCAATGCTACTTTAGGAAGTGCATTTAACACTACCAAATATGGATCTAATATTTTAGATACAAATGGAAACCACCAAAGTATTACTGCAATAAATGAGCCTAAAATTGTCCCTAATGAAAATCCTAAAATAGTTTCATAGCAAGTTACCAATATATGATTAAATATTGTTCCATCTTCATATAGAGATATAAAAGATTCAGCTATTCTAGTTGGACTTGAAGTTAAAAATGGATCTATCCACTTAAAATCAGCAGCTATCTGCCATAAAATAATAAAGCCTAAAAGTATAACTATTCTAGCTATTACTACTTCTCTTTTTTTAAGCTTTATTTTTTTTAAATATAATTCGTGTTCTCTACTCATTTGATTGATCAAGCTCCTTCCATAATTCATTAAAGTAACCTCTAAATTCGGGCTCTTTTCTTTTTTCAAAAGGAGTAAGATTATCATTGCTAAATTTAATTTGAACTTCGCTTTTCACATTTGATGGTCTCTTTGATAATACTATTACTTTTTTTGATGTAGAAATTGCTTCAGTTATATCATGAGTTACCATTATTGCTGTTTTCTTTTCTTTCTTAATTATCTTGTAAACATCATCGCAAACAAGTATCCTTGATTGGTAATCTAATGCTGAAAATGGCTCATCTAGGAATAGAATCTCTGGATTTAATGCTAAGGTTCTGATTAATGAAACTCTTTGCCTCATTCCACCAGATAATTCACTTGGATAATGTTCTTTAAACTTTATTAATCCATAAGTCTCTAAAAGCTTGTTAGCCCTTTCTTTTGATTCTTCATTTAACTGTTTTTTGATTTTTAATCCTAAAGTTACATTCTCCCAAACAGTTAACCATTCGAATAGATGATCCTTTTGAAACATATATCCTATTTTATCCAAACTATTTTTTATGTCTTCACCTTTATATAATGTTTTTCCACTAGATGTTTCCAACAGCCTACTTATTATATTTAGTAATGTAGATTTTCCGCAACCTGATGGACCTAATATTGATATAAATTCTCCATTATTTACACTGAAGCTAACATTATCTAATGCTTTTGTTTCCCCTTTTGTTGAATGATAATTCATAGATATATTTAATATTTCAAGCAAGCTCAAAAAAAATCACCACCTTTCATTCATATTGTTTTTCCTACTCAGCTACTTTGTTAGCATAAGAATTATCAACTATCTTAGTGAATTCTGGTTTTTCAGGTATTAGTGATTTATCATATTCTTGAATTATCTCTACAAGTTTATTTAAATCCGCTTCTTTTATTTCCGGAGTATGAGCTAAAGCATCTATTTTTTTATAGTTATCGATTACTGTAATGATTGTTTCCTTTTCAGTTCCTGGAAAATACTCGATTATTGAATCTGCAATTTCTTCTGTAGTATGGCTGAAATACCATTTTTGCCCTTCATAAATAGCTTTTGTGAAGCCTTCAATAACCTTTGGATTTTCACTAATATATGATTTAGTTGCATAAAAACAAGTATATGGTATTATCCCTGATTCTTCACCTATAGATGCAAGAATTTTACCACTTCCATCTTTTTCTATAGATGAAGCTGTTGGTTCAAATAAAGCAACATAATTACCAGTACCACCTTTAAATGCCCCTGCTGTTGCTGCAAAATCTATATTAGTCACCATATTAACATCTTTTTTAGGATCTATATTATTTTTTTTCATTGCATATTCAAGTGCCATTGCAGGAACTCCTCCTGGTCTCCCACCAATAACATCTTTGCCTCTTATGTTATCCCACTTAAAGTTCTCATCTTTAGTTCGTCCAACCAAGAAAGATCCATCCTTTTGTGTAAGTTCAGCAAATAGTATAGGATAATCTTCTCTTCCTTGATTATTAATGTAAATTACCTGTTCAGGGCCACTAAAACCTATGTCAGCTGATTTACTTAAAACTGCTTGCATAGTTTTATCCGCACCTTGTCCTGTTTGTAAATCAATCTCTATTCCATTTTCTTTAAAGAAACCTTCCTTAATGGCTATATACATTGGTGCATAAAATACTGAGCGTGTTACTTCATTTAACCTTACATTTGTAACCGCATTATCATTTTTAGCTTTTCCACAACCAACTATAGATGCTGCAATTACTCCAATAAGAAACAATGCTGTAAATATTTTAGATTTTCTATTCAACTACAAAGCATCTCCCAATAAAATATTTATGCTGTATACTATGATATTTAGGCTCATATTGTTCTAATATTAATAAATCTATATAAAAGAAATACTCAATTAGCGTTTGCTAATTGAGTATTTCTTTTATATAAATTCTATCTTCCAATTAAAATAACCTGTATGTTCATTTTTTTCATATCTAAAATAAGCTGAAAATGTATTTCCTTTTTTACTTTTTAAATTTCTAAAGCCAACTTTACCATTTTTAAGTAATAATTCAACCATTTCTTTAGATACCTTCTTACCAAAAGAGGTTATGTATTTATCATCTTTCCATATTGTGAATTTACATCCATTTTTCCAATTGCTACATCCAAAACTTTTTTCACTTTCAACTACTGGATTCCCACAAACAGGACAAGGTCCTAAATTTTCAACATCATCTGGTATTTCAACTTTAAACCTTGATAATGCACCTGTATCATTTTTTATTAACTCTACCGAATTGATTGTAAAATCTATTATTAATTTCATAAAATCATCTTTTTTAAATTTACCTTTTTCAATATCAGAAAGAGTTTTTTCCAATCTACCTGTATATTCTAAGTCTAATAGTTCTTTTACAGGAAATATTTCAACGATATTTCTTCCAAGCTCTGTACACATAAGGCTTTTTCCTTTTGTTTTTAAGTATCCAATATCTTTAAGCTTTTTTATTGTTTCTGCTCTTGTTGCAGGAGTACCTATACTAAATCCACTTAGTATAGCATTCATCATTTCCTCAGAATCCTCTTTGCCTTCAACTCCTTTACCACAAGTTTCCATGACTCTAAGTAACGTCTTTTCTGTATGATACTTAGGAGGCTTTTTAGTAACTGAATTTACATTAGATTTTACTATATCTACATTTTCATTTATACTTACTAGTGGAAGTACTGTATCTTTGCTTTCTATTTTTTCTACAACCTTCCAACCTTCAACAAGCTTTACCTTTCCTTTTGAAATAAATACTCCATTAACTTCTGAACTATTAGATTTAAGTGTAACTTTAGTTTCTTCAAATTCTGCAATTGGCATAAATTGCATTATAAATCTGTTTTTAATAGCATCATATACTATTTGTTCATCTTTACTTAATCCAGACGGTTTTATATATGTAGGTGTTATAGCACTATGACTTTCAACTTTTGAACTATCAAATATTCTTTTAGATTCTATAAATTTAATGTCTTTTTCATAAGGAAGTCCGACTTTCAATGTATTTAAAACTTTTTTTGCTCTATCCTTTAAACTTTCTTCTAACACAACACTTGCTGTTCTTGGATATGTAGTAAGTTTTTTCTCATATAAAGACTGAGCTACCTTTAAAACTTTATCTGAAGTCCACCCCTTATATTTGCTAGTTACATATCCTTGTAAATTTGATAAATTAAATAAATATGGTGGATATTCTTTTTTTAATTCTGTTTGTTTATCTATTATTTTTGCTGTTCCACCCTTTAATGCTGGAATTAATTTCTCTAGATCTTCTTTTTTATCAAATTTTTCACTATCGTTTTCATAATATAGTCCTTCAAATTCTTCATTTTTTGAAGTTTTAAAATTTGAAATCAATTTAAAATATGTTGTTGCCTGAAAATTTTCTATTTCCTTATCCCTATCATAAATTATTTTTAAGGTTGGTAATAAGACTCTTCCAATGTTAATAGTTTTATTTTCTTCAAATTTATATTTTAAAGTACTCACAGATGTTAAATTAATACCTATGATCCAATCTGTCCACTGTCTTCCTATTCCTGCATCTTGAAGGAATTGCATTTCTTTATTGTCCTTTAATTCTCCCATGCCTTTTTTGACTTCATCTGGAGTCCACTCATTAAGCAATAGTCTATAAATTGTTTTTTTTGTATCAAAATATCCAAATATTTCGTCTGCAATTACTTGACCTTCCCTATCAAAGTCTGTAGCAGATATTACTCCATCGACATCTTCTTTATCAATTAAGTCTTTTATTATTCCTAATTGTTTTTTAGCCCCCTTATCTTCTATAGTTCTATCTAAGCTGTCACATTTTACTTTATACATAAATTTTTCAGGTATAAAAGGGAACTTTTCAAATCTCCACCCTTTCATACTTTCATCATAGTCCTTTGCATCATAAAGCTGCAAAAGGTGTCCAAAAGCCCATGTTATATAATAGCCATTGCCCTCAAAATAGCCATCTTTTCTAGTTTTTATCTTAAAAGCATCTGCGATATTTTTAGCAACAGATGGTTTTTCAGCAATAATAACTTTTGCCATGCTATTTTTTCCTCCCTTTGGTTATTACTTCAGCATTATCTATCTTAACACTAATCTAAAAATAAAACCAGTTTATGAGTTTTGTATTACATTTCATTTAGCATCCATATGAAAAAATTTAGAACTCCAGCATATAATATCCAAACTAAATATGGTGCAAGTAAAAGAGTTACCTTTATTCCTGTTTTTTTATAAAATCTTAAAATTGTCAAAATAATAAACATCAATAATATTATCAGTTCTATAAAAGCTAATCCATAAAGCCTAAACCCGAAAAATATAAATGACCACAAAAAATTAAGCAATAGCTGTATTCCATATACAAAGATTGCAGAACTAACATCAATACCTTCATATTTCAATTTGTATACTTTATATGATGCGATCCCCATTAATATATATATTATTGTCCATACAATAGGAAAAATAATCTGTGGTGGAGCAAATATTGGTTTTTTTAAAGATTCATAAATTTCTTTCATATTAGGAATAAGAACATATACAATTCCCCCTAATAATAGTGGAACAGCAATTGAAACTAATAATGGTATAATCCTAACCTTCTTTTTCTTTATTAATTCACTTTTCATATTAACACCTCAAAATTTAAAATTATTCAAATATATATGTTACAATAATAAAATTACATTCAAACATTTATATGATAAGCAAATATTTACACTTATAATGTAAGAATTTATTGCAACATATATATTAAATATCACTATTAATATATAATATGTGAATCAATTAAAAACTATGTTTTTAGTCTATATAAATATCAGAAAATTCCACATCTACCTTTTCTTCAAGTGCATTCATCCCTATATTCTCATCTTGATCTATCTCATATATACTACTTGTCCTATCCATAATAATTATAAATTCATTTCCATTATCGTTTGATATTAGTTCTATACTACCACCTTGTAATTCTACTAAAGCCTTAGTCAAAAATAATCCTAGTCCACTTCCTTCTTTTAGTCTATTAAATGCTTTATTAATTTTTGTGAATTTATCAAATATATATGGTATAGTACTTTCATCAATTTTTATCCCATTATTAATTACTTTTATAATCACACTATTTTCATTATTATTGTATATATTTATATCTATTTTCCCACCCCTTACACCATACTTTACAGAATTAGAAATTATATTAAGCATTATTCTTGTTATCATTTCCTTATCGCATTTAACATAAATTTCTTCATCTTCTGAATCAAATGTAAGATTAATTTTAGCAAGCTCTATATATTTATTACATGCTATAGATACATTTTCAATAATTTCAACAATATTATAAACTCTAGAATCTGGAATTATATATCCTTCTGAAACTTTATTAGCATCTATAAAATTATTAATTGTTCTTATTAATCTCAAACAATTTTGCTGTATTATCTTTCTATTTTTATCAAAGCCAATTAAATTTTCCTCTTCTAAATGTATCTTATTCATCTGAATTGCTGAAAAAATCATGTTTATTGGAGTTTTTAACTCATGTGAAACATTAGCAAAGAATTTTTTCTTAAGCTCTTCTTCTTTTAAAAATTCTTCAAGTTCACTTTTTGCCTTATTATTTTCATTTATCTCGCTAATATCGTGAACATAAATTAATTTTGTTATTTTATCCACATCTATTAAAAATATTTCAACATCTATATTTTTTAACTTTAGTGATGGTATACAATTTTTTAATGCTCTAACTTCATCTAAACTAATATAAAAATATTTTTTTAATATAGTATCTAATTTTTCTCCGATTACATCTTTAAAATTAATATTAAAATCAGTTACAGCTCTCTTATTTACATATTGCAATGTATCTGATGAAAATAAAAATATACCGCCATATATAGAGTCAACTAATTCATTATATAAATCATTACTCTTTTGAATCATTAAATTAGTCTCATTTAATATTGTGTTTCTCTTTTTCAAGATTGAGTTTAATTCCTTTTTAGTTATTGTGGCTACACTTAATTCATTAGTTATCTTTTTCAATGATAAATCTAATACTTTATTTATTATAATATCATAAGCTTTATAGAAAGCTATTGACTTAAATACTAAGATTAGAACTATTATTTCTAATCTATTAATAAGCAATCCTAAAAAACTTATGTAGCTAAAAACTATAGAAATCATATAAATTAAACTTTTTCTATATTCATATTTATTAAAATCTAATTTATATTTTATTAACTTATAAATTATAACTAATCCAAATAAAATATTTATTACCATATTAGAAATAATGATTACTTTAGAATAATGATAAATATTGGTTGATTGTAAATATTTACTCAAAAAAACCACACCAATATATACTCCCTCAGTCACATATAGAATCATGTTTTCCCATTTATATTTATTAAGCTTAAATATATTATTTATTTCTAAGCCCTCTAAACTATACTGAATACTATATAAAAATAGTAAACAATATATATCTATTTCCTTAAATAATCCCCAAATTTCTATAAAATTAAATAATAGTATTATTATAAATATAATATAACTACTTTTTATTCTTTTCATAAAATTTTTATCAACAAACTTACTTCTTATAAAATTAACAAAAATAAATGATAATAATATAGATATTATTAATATATTATTTAGCAAGAAATATAATTTATAATCATTTGTAATACAAAAATATATAAATAATATAATAAGCCAAATTATTTCATTTATAAGAAGCTGATTTTTTAAAATAATATTTTTAATTTTAGTAATTCCTATTAACAACTTTTATCAACTCATCCTTTATACTTTTTATTAAATTCAATTATCATATTGGTGCCAATTCCAACTTTACTTTTTATACGTATAGTTCCACCTTGTAATTCCACAAGTTCTTTCACTACAAATAGTCCAATACCTGTCCCATTTTTAGATCTTTTTTTTAAATTTTTGCCTACTGCATATCTATTAAATGCTTTGTCTATAAACTCTTTTTCCATTCCATTTCCATTATCTTTTACTGATATGGTTACAATATCACCCTTTTCATGTATGCTAACAATTATTTCGCCATTATCTGGTGTAAATTTTACAGCATTAGATATTAAATTTAATATTATTCTATCCATAAAGCCCTGATCAATTTCTAGAAAACATTCCTCAATATTTGTATCAAAAATCAATTCAATGTTATTCCATTTGACATAGTCAACTAAAGACATTACATTATCTTCAATTATTTCGACTATGTTACTCATCTTAAGCCTTGGTGCTAAATAATCAACACTAATTTTAGAATTATCTATTAAATTATTAGTTAGCTTAATAAGTGCAATACAATTTTGTTTAGATATTGCATTATATTTCTCTAATGCTTTAATATCTTCATTTTCTAAATAAATCTTTTCTACTTGATTAGCTGAATATATTACATTTATTGGAGTTTTTAAATCATGGCTAATGCTAGATAAAAATTGAGTCCTTATATTCTCTTCCATTTTTTTATTTTTAAACTCTCTTTTTATATGTTCTGTTTGAACTTTAGTAGTTTTATCTTTAATTAATAATAATTTTTTACTTGAATCTGAATATTTCTCTAAGTATCTAATTTGTATATAACTTGTTTTCTCTCCAAACGTTAAAACTCCATTATAGTTTTCGTTATTAAATTCATCTGAAATAATTCTTATATAATTATTTACTTTTTGGTTTATTATATTTCTAACTTTATCAGTTCCACAAATATCTAAAAATTGCTTATTTGCAAATAAAATTCTATCATTATCGGAATTAAGTATAAGTATTGGATGTGGCATAAACCTAAAAAATGTTGAATATAAATATTCTTTTTTCTTTAATAGGTTTATTGATTTTTCCATTTGGAAATTTTTTATTACAATCTCATTATTTAATTCATCCAGTTCTTCTATTTCTCTATTTAAAGAATTATTCAACTTTTTGTATGGCTCAATTACTAAATTTATCAAAATAACATTCCATATTACTCTGAATATCATTAAATGTATAATATCTATTAATAGATTAACACCATAACTATTTCCTATTATTAATGAATACATATTCAAAATAAAAATAGGCCCTGTTAAGATAATATATATAATCATTGAATTCCATCTATCTTTCTTTAATGTAAATTCATTTTTTACATTTATAGATATCTTAATAAATAGCGTTAATTCTACCATTAGAAATAAAATTCCAATAAATTCTTCTTGTTTTTTTAAGCAAAAAATAGTTATGATTGAAATAAAAGTTATAAAAATTAAATTATATAATAATATCTCATTTTTTTTATTTTTATAATAATACTCACTTAATGCAAAAGCTATAAATATTTCTAATAATAATGAAATATCATTACTAAAATGTATATATAAATTGTACGATTTAAATATTGGCTCATGTACTCCATTTAGAAAAAATGCACTTATAGATGTGATAATTATTAATATAAAATATATCCATATAATTTTTGATATATATTGCTTATAAAATTGCCTAATCTGTTTTAATAATATAAATAAACTAATACTTGAAATTATATAATAAATTCTAAAAATTAAAGAGATTTCAACATAAGTTAAATCTAATAAATAATTTAGTATTATGTATAAGGCTATACTAGATATAAAAATATATATTACCTTAACTCTATCTAAAAATATTTTGTAAATTAATTGATTTTTTGATTCCATTTTTCCTCCCCTTGATTTTTATCTATCTTTCTATCATATTATGTTAAATCTTTGAATAAAACATATAAATATATATTTAAATAAAATTTCATTATAAAACTTTTTATATTACTTTATTTTACTACATGTACAAATAATAACAATATTATTTGTAATAAAAAAGTAGTGAATAAAAATTTCTTTTATTCACTACTTTTTAAATGATAGATTATTATTTAATATATTTATATAATTTAATGACGCAAAATCCCACTAGAAGCTAATTTTTCTTCTATTTTATTAACTGGCTTATTAATTATATTTTTAAATAAAACTCCAATTATTAAAAATACAATCATATATATACTTAATATTGCAATATCTTTTAATAATATAGGATAGACTATTCCTGCCATAATTTGCCTTACACCATTTATTGCATAAGTAAATGGCAGATATGGATATATTATTTGATAGAATTCTGGTGCTACTTGTATTGGAAAATTTCCTCCTGAGCCTGCCATTTGTAAAACTAATATCACAACAATAATAGCTTTCCCAACATCTCCAAGTACGCTTGCCGTAGTGTAAATAATTACTATGAACACTGTAGTTACAAATATACAGAATAATACAAACATTATTGGATGAACAGAATAGCTTCCTAAAATAAACAGTGCTCCTGTACTAGCTATTATAGATTGGAATAGCCCTATTGTTAAGAATAATAGCAACTTTCCAATATACATTTCATAAGCCTTAATTTTAGTTCCATCTTCAAATTCTGGTGCTTCTAAAGATAATAATGCAGATGATAATAATCCACCTACCCATAAGCACAATACAGTATAAAATGGTGTAGCAGTTGATCCATAGTTAGGCCATGGGAACAATCTATTGTCTTCAATTTCAACTGCACTTGACATGAAATTACTTTGTTCTTCCCAATTATTTGTGATCATATCTAATAGTTCATCTACTTGATCTTCTTCGTCCATGTCTCTAAGCTTATCAGCTATTTCATGAATTTTATCTTTCATCTCTGGAAACTTATCCTTTAAATTAACTAATTCACTACTAGAGAAATCAGTTATTTCATGAAAAGAACTCAATAAATTTTCTACCTCAGGTAAAGTTTTTCTACCTTCTTCTAATAATTCTATTCCACTTTCTGATATTTGATTAATTGAATCAAAGCCAAATTGTATAGTTGGTATAATTTCAGAATCGTATTTATCCACAATATCAGCAACTAAAGAATGGACATCATCTAATACAGCTATTAAATCTGTTAATGTCTGTGTATCAAGTTTTCCTCCATTATCTAATCTATCTATTTCTTCATCTACTCTATTCACTACTAAATCTAATTTTTCATTAATATCATCTAACTTATCAATATACCCATCGATTGTTTCACTAATATCTCTTAAATTTTTTTGAATATTTTTTAATGATTTTACTTGATCTTTAATTCCTTCAGTTACATTTAAGCTATTTACGGCTTCTGATGTTCCATCAGATTGAGCATTTGGAATTTCTATCTTACTTACCTTGTTTAAAAATTTCTGAATGCTCTTAAGTTTAGATATAACATCATCAATCGACTCTTTAGTCGCTTTTGACGTATCTGATACCATTATTAAGGTTTTCTTAGCCACTTCTGGAAGAACATTTTCATCTAAATTTCTAAGCTGAATTCCTGTAGTATCAAGTAAATTTTCAGACATAACCAAATCTTCTTTAACTATTGGTGATATATCTGATAATCCGCTTTGTGTCATATCTAAAAACTCTTTACTATTCACTAAGAAATCATCTGTAGAATCTATAGTATCAGATACTGTAGGAATAATTTCATTTACCTTATTTAGTAAATCAGAAAGCTGATCCGTTCCATCCATAGCTGTATCTAACAATTTTTCTATATCAGGCATACTTTCATCTAATTCATATATGTTATCTATTATTTTTCTAAAATCTTTTCTATTATTTTGTATATCAACTCCTGATTCATTTAAAACTCTAAACATAACTCCAGAAACTGTTTTTATTATATTTTCATCTAATTGACCTCTAACACTTTTTAGTCCAGCATCTGTCATTTTAGGAGCTATAGCATTTTTCTTTTCATTTACTGTATATATTAATTTTGGTTTTTTCACTTCCTTATCAACTAGTGTTGTGACATCTTCTGAAAAATTTTCAGGTATTTCAATAGTTGCATAGTACTTTTCTTTTAATAATCCATTTTTTCCAGTTTCTTTATCAACGAATGTCCACCCCATCTTGTCATTATCTTGAAGTTTTTCAACCAATTCTTTTCCTAAATTTATATCTTGTTCTTTAAAAATAGTTCCTTTATCTTCATTAATAACTGCAATCTTAATTTCTTTAGTATTTCCATATGGATCCCATGATGCAGCTATATTAAATAATGAATAAAATGATGGTACAATCATTAGAACTACAATCATAAGAAGTGCTACCCAATTAGTTAATATCTTATTTATATCTCTTTTATAAATTCTAAATATATTTTTCATATCTAAATACCTCTGTGATCCTACATATAATTCTACTCTTAATTCATAATTGTACTCTCATGTAATTTTTCAACTAATCCTGCTCTTTTTTTATTTGTGACATCTTTAAATAAAATACCTATAATGATTGAACAAACCAGAAATCCACATAATATAGCAATATCTTTAAATAATATTGAATAAACTATTCCAGCCATTACTTGCCTCATTCCACTTATAGCATAAGTAAATGGATATACAGGGTATAATATTTGGAAGAATTTCGGATTAACCTCTATTGGAAAATTA
>ERZ1036424.439-NODE-439-length-17299-cov-3.519079_pt1 | contig 17299 bp, 18 predicted proteins | sample MGYA00514221_ERZ1036424 | MGnify/ENA primary metagenome ERZ1036424 (study PRJEB33795, sample SAMN09464939) | human gut metagenome | host: Homo sapiens | place: USA: Stanford, California | collected 2016-11 | study: EMG produced TPA metagenomics assembly of the...
GATATGATTATGATAGGTTATCTGATGATGTTAGAGTAGTAGTTGATGCCCTAGGATTAAAAGATTTTACATTAGTCGGACATTCAACAGGAGGTGCTATTGCAATAAGATATATGTCTAGACATAAAGGCTGTGGAGTTAAAAAATTGGTTTTATGTGCAGCGGCAGCTCCAAGCTTAATTAAGAGATCAAATTTTGACTATGGTTTGAACAAAGAGGAAATTGATGAAATGATTAATGACACATATAATGATAGACCTAATATGCTTAAGAACTTTGGAAATAGATTTTTCTTTAAGCATACAACAGAAGCTTTTTCAGAATGGTTTTTTTACCTTGGACTTCAAGCAGCTGGCTGGGGAACAATTGCAATTGAAAAATCTTGGATAAATGAAGAATTATTTTCTGATCTTGAACAAATAGATTCGGAAACCTTAATCATGCATGGAATTCATGATAAAGTTTGTTTATTTGAGCTTGCAGAAGAACAAAAAAAGAGAATTAAAAAATGCAAACTAGTGGCTTTTGAAGAAAGTGGTCATGGTCTATTTTATGATCAATGTGAAAAATTTAATAGGGAACTTATGAAATTTATAAAGGAATAAGGCATAGTAAGATGGCTATCTATATTAAAATGGATTTATTAGATAGCCATTTTTGTATTATAATAAGTTTGAATAAAATTAATTTTATTAGGAAGTGAAGAAATGCCAATATTCAAACTTACAAATGATTTAATCTTTCCAAAGCCAGAATTATCAGAAGAAAATGGACTTTTAGCAATAGGAGGAGATTTATCTTTAGATAGATTAATTTTAGCCTATTGTAATGGTATATTTCCTTGGTACAATGAAGGAGAACCTATACTTTGGTGGTGTCCAAAACCTAGGTTTATATTAGAACCTAATGAAGTAAAAATTTCAAAATCAATGAAGAAGATTATTCAAAAAAATTTTTTTACTATAACTTTTAATAAAGATTTTCAAGGAGTAATAAATAATTGTAAAGTATTAAGAGAATACAATAATGAAGGAACATGGATAACTAATGAAATGAAAAATGCATACATAAATTTATTTAACAATAGATATGCAATGAGTGTAGAAACATGTTTTAATGGAGAGTTAGTTGGGGGATTATATGGAGTTAAAATAGGAAAATGTTTTTTTGGAGAGAGCATGTTTTCTAAAATGAGTAATGCATCTAAAGCTGCTTTAATTGCTTTATCAGAAAAATTAAAAGAAGAAAATTTTGTATTCATAGATTGTCAGGTTTATACTGAACATCTAGAAAGCATGGGTGCTAAACTAATTCCTTGGGAAGAATTCAAGTTTATGCTTAATAGGGGGATTAATCAAAAAAGTTCAATTGATGAATGACATAATATATAATTAATATGATTCCTAGCAAAAGTATAATTATTATTAAATTATATGGGCATAATAAATCTGAAATAAATTATGTTTGTAAGGAGGAAAATTAATGGAACATAAAAGAAAAACCTTAAATAGTAGTATTTTAAGCTGGTTATCTAGACTAGTATTAGTTGCAATTATTTTAGGAATAACATCATTTTTAACACCAGGATTTACTATAAATGGATTATGGTCATATTTGTTAGCTGCAGTTATAATAACTGCATTAGATTATATAGTAGAAACATTTATGGGAATTGATGCATCACCTATTGGAAAAGGTGTAAAGGGATTTATTATTGCAGCAGTAATTATATATTTAGCCCAATTTTTTGTACCAAACATGAGAGTATCAATATTTGGAGCATTATTATCAGCTGTTGTAATTGGAATTTTAGATATGGTATTACCTAAAAAAATAATGTAAGAATATTTTTTTATTATGGAGAACTCCAGAGATGGAGTTCTTTTTAATAATAAAACTTATCAGAATTCAAATTAGTAGAACTATCACCACACTAAATAAGACATTATAAAAATTTTAATCATTTATGAAAGATATGAACAATAGAAAAATACAATCAACAATATAATGAAAAATTATGTAAAAATATTAAATATTTACATAATTTATGATATAATGTGAATATTAATAAAGTTTAAAATAATCAGATCTTGAGGGTGATTAATTTTGTAATAAAAGTACTAGTTAAAATGTCCTTATAATAATTGATTCTTAAATAGATTTGATATTTTATTAATACCTGTTGCAAAAAGGAGGGATGGTAATTATGATTAAAAATTTTTTGGCAAGATTATTAAATAAAATGTCAAAAGGAATGCTTATATCAAGTAGTGTTTCATATGGCTCAGCAGGAATTGAAGATATGCCAGACTCTATGAAAAAATTAAGATAGTAAATATAATAATTTATTTGTAGAAAGGTAAATTATTATAGTGTAAGTATTTACATGCTTATGGGTTCTTATATTCTTTGTAAAGTAAGTAGGCTGATATATACATATAATAAATCAGCCTACTTATATACATAAAGAGTAGAATATAAATCAATTATATCTATCATCTTTACATATATATTATTCTTTATAAACAAGTTAAATATACATTTTATTTAGGATAATTAAGATTAAAAATGTACTCATATATATTTATTTACTTACCCAAAGGACTAAGCATTAACACATTTCATAGCTTAGTTCTTTTTTTGTGAACAAATAATTTGTTGCATTATTTGTTTAATATAATATGATTAAAATTAAAGTGTAGTCTATCTAGTGGGAAAATTTAAATTATAAATCATTTATTAGATATTATTATGGAGTAGATAATAACAAAAAAAGTTTTTATTATTAATTATTTTATGTGTATAATTATATAGGTTAATTGTATCAAGAAGATAAAAAATTAATTTAAGATTTTATTATAAATTAATGAAATATATTTATTTTTGAACAATATTATGACTAAATAGTTATGAGTATAAATTATGGAGGAAAAATCATGTTAAATATAGGAAGTCACTTATCAACAACAAAAGGATTTGAAAATATGGGAAAAGAGGCACTTAAAATAGGAGCAAATACATTTCAATTTTTCACACGTAATCCAAGAGGTGGAAAGGCAAAAAATATAGATGAAAATGATATTAAAGCACTTTTAAAGATAGCAAAAGAAAATAATTTTGCTAAAATATTGGCTCATGCACCATATACATTAAATGCGTGTTCAGCTGATGAAAGAACTAGAGAATTTGCAAGAGAAATGATGAATGATGATTTAATTAGAATGGAATATTTGCCAAATAACTTGTATAATTTTCATCCAGGAAGCCATGTAAAACAAGGAGTTGAAGTTGGTGTTGATTATATTTCAGATATGTTAAATTCAGTTATCAAGCCAGAACAAACAACTACTGTGCTCTTAGAAACTATGTCAGGAAAAGGAACAGAGGTTGGCAGGAATTTTGAGGAGTTAGCCATGATTATTAGTAAAGTAGAATTAAAAGATCATATAGGAATATGTCTTGATACTTGTCATGTACATGATGGTGGTTACAATATTGTAGAAGATTTAGATGGAGTTCTTAATGAATTTGATAAAATAATAGGATTGGATAGATTAAAAGCTATACATTTAAATGATAGTAAGAATCCTATTAAAAGTCATAAGGACAGACATGAGAAGATTGGGGAAGGATATTTAGGTATTGATGCTATTACAAATATTATAAATCATCCTAAATTATGCAGGTTACCATTTTTTCTCGAGACTCCAAATGAACTTGATGGATATGCGAAAGAGATAGAATTATTAAGAAAAGCTTATAAATATTAAATTAATAATATAAAGTTAATAATATTTTAAATAAGGGGGATTAATAAATGAATATTACAATTAGGCAAGCAACTACAGAAGATTTAGATACTATAGCAAAAGTAGAAGCTGAATGTTTTCCTAAGGAAGAAGCAGCAACAAAAGATTCTTTAAAAAAAAGATTGAATACTTTTCCTAAAAGTTTTCTTTTAGCAGAAGTTGAAGGTAAAGTTGTTGGATTTATCAATGGATGTATAACCAATAAAACGGTTATATATGATGAGTTATATGATGATGCCAATCTACATATTCCTGATGGTGACTATCAAGCTATATTTGGACTTGATGTGATTACAGAATACAGATGTATGGGTATAGCAGAGAAATTAATGAATAAATTGATAGAAATTTCAAAAATATCAGGACGAAAGGGAATGATTCTTACTTGTAAAGACAGACTTATTAAATATTACGAAAAGTTTGGGTATGTAAATAAGGGAGTATCAAAATCTGTACATGGCGGAGCTATATGGTATGATATGATTTTAAAATTCTAAAATTAAAATATATATGAATAAATTAATATTATAGATTGCTATCTTAAAATAGATAAGTAGTAAGAATACATATTTTAAACAAATTATTTATACGCATACTGATTTTATTTTAAGATAGCAAATAAAAATAATATTATTTATATACAAATCAACATACCTTTTTTCTTTTTATATTTCTGGCTCTTTCAATGATTCCATCACCTTTTGAGCTAAGGTATAAGTTAAGCATTTCTTTTTTTTCGTCTACAGACATAGATTTTAGTATTTCAGATAAAGTTGGCTCTAACTGATCATTTCTAAATTTCAAACATTTTTTAGAAAATTTATATAATTCAGTTTCGTTTGCTTTTATGTTATTTGATTTTAACAATCTATATAGCTTTCCATAGATTTTTCCTTGGGTGTCTTCTTTAAATAATTTCAAATTAAAATGGTGAACTCCAGTACCATCAAATTTATTTAATATTACTACACCTGTTTTTTTTACTTGAATTTTAAAATTACTGTGATTATACACTAACATATTAAAAATATATTTTGCTAAAGTTTTATTGTTGGTAATCTTTAACAAAAATCCTCCTTTCATAATAAATTTCTTTATGATATTCAATTTAATTAGACTAGTTGAAAAGTAATTAAATAAATTGACTATATATTAATGATATAATAATAATTGAGTGATTACAAGAAGAGTAGATTTGAAAAGGACTTACATTTATCATAGATAATCACATTATTATAAAAATATATTAAGTATACTTAGATTGATGAATTCTAATTTATGATGTTATAATAGAGTTCAATAAATTAAATAATATTAATAAATGGAGGAAATTACATGTTTGACAAAAATGAACTTTTAGTAATAGAAGATGCATTAAAGATTGCTGATGCTGAATATATTAGATTAATTGACGAAAATAAAAATAATAAAAATAAGATGGTTTCATATAATAAAAAACAAAAGAAATTATGGTTAGTACAAAATAAATTAAAGAAACTTTTAGAAGAAATATAAAATTATATTGGATGTTATCTATTTATAACGAACTAATGGAAGTTCTACTATTAATTATTAAATTATATTTTTAAATAAAAAAATTCATGTTTGCAAGTTAATTTATCAATAAAACATGAATTTTTTATTATTAAAGATATTATTTTAAAGATTTTTATTTTGGGAGATTTTTTAATACATTTTCTATATCTGTTGGTTTATAAGTATAATCTATACAGATCCTATTTAGCTCAAATGATTTATCATCTCTATCTGCATATCCTCTTTTTATTGTAAATCCCATAGAATAACCTGAATCAGAAAAAGCCTTTTTTGTATCATCATTATAAAATCCTTCTGGATAAGCAATAGAATTTACAGGTTTTCCAGTAAGTTTTTCTAGTTGATCTTTAGAGTCTTTAAGTTCTTTAAGTTGTTCAGCATAAGACAAATCAGTAAGCCTTACATGGTTAACAGTATGGGATTGTATGTCAATTCCATAGTCACTCATTTCTTTAACCTCTTCTGGTGATAGATAAGTTTGTCCATCTAAATAACTTGATATTACAAATATTGTTGCATTAAGATTTAGTTCTTTTAGTATTGGAAAAGCATTTGTATAGTTATCTTTATAGCCATCATCAAATGTTATTACAACACTTTTTTCGGGAATAGCTTTATCATTAAAAATGTAATCATTTAATTGCGATAGGGCCAATGTTGTATAACCTAAATTTTTAATAGTCTGAAGATCTTGTCTAAGTTTTTCTTTAGAAATAATGATTGGATTTTTGCCAGTTGGATCATCACCTATAGAATGATAGCAAAGAACAGGAACTCCTCGATTATCATTTATTAAAGTTAATCCTTCAAAGGGATCAGTAGGAACCGTGTTACTAGAATTCTCATCTTTATTAGGATTGCTATTATCAGAACTAGTATCATCTGTAGGTATAATATCACTCTTAGACTTGGAATCTATAATATTAGTGGCTAACAATGATTCTAATTTTGATAATTTTAAATTAGTCTTTATTGCAACGAATGTACCTACAATAAGAATAAGTATTGAAAAGGTAATTATTCTTTTTATTAGTTTTTTTCTTCTTCTTTTTATAATAAGTCTATTTGTTGTACGTTTCATTTATATACCTCTTTATATAAAATTAAAATAATAGATCAGAATACTTTGCGTTTTTAATTATAGCATATTAAAAATTTAATAAAAAACTGATATTTAATAATGAAAAATCATTTAATCGTTTAACAAATATAATTACTTAATAATAATGTTTAAATTATTATAAGACTATAAAATTTATGTGCTATAATTGAGTGATTTACTAATATTTATACACAAAGAAAAATTATATATATATTGCAACATTTTAGAATGGATAATTGTATTATAAATGAAGGGGGAATCATAATGCATGATATTTCATTGTGCGAAAATGAAATTATAGAAGAAGACTTAGAGCATTATGGAAATATGATTTTAAGACTTTCATATTCTTATTTAAAAAACATTCATGATTCAGAGGACATCCTTCAGGATGTTTTAATACAACTGATTAAAAAGAAACCTGATTTTGAAGATGATGAACATAAAAAATCATGGCTTTTATGTGTCACAAGAAATCTTTGTATAAATAAATTAAAGTCTTCATGGTTTAAACATAGGAATGAATTAATAGACCTTCCATATTATGATGAATACTCAAATGATAATAGTTATGTTTTAGAGGCAGTAATGAAATTACCATTAAAATATAGAGAAGTTATACATTTATTTTATTATGAGGATTATAGTACAGCTAAAATTGCTTTAATAATTAATAAGAAGGAATCTACTGTTCGTTCACTTTTACATAGAGCAAGAAATATCCTAAAAAATACATTAAAGGAGGGATATGATTTTGAGTAAGAAATATAAGAAAGCCATGGATAAAATAAGTCTTAATGAAGAGATGAAAAAGAAAATACTTACAAATATAAATAACTTAGACAATGAAAAAGAATTTAAAGATAAAAAGATAAATATTAGAAATAAAATAATAAACAATATAGGTATGTATGCTGCTGGACTATTAATAATATTATGTGCTATAGGGAATGAATCAATTATAAATAATATTAATGGCAATAATTTTGGAAATAAAATGGAAAATTCACAAAGCATAATAGAAAATGATATTGACTCAAATAAAGAAAGTACTAAAGAAAATCCAGAAAGGGAGCCAATAAAAGAATATACCACAGAAGACAAAAGTGAAAATATATTGAAGGATGATATTAAAAATGAAAAAACTAATCAAATTAAAAATAGTATTACAAATAAAAATATAAAAGAGAAAAATAATAATTTGAAGGAAGATAAATCAATTAGTTCATCATTGGAATGTAAAGATGATAAATTAATTGCTAATTCAGATAATGTAAATAAAGAAGCAGAAGGGGAAAAAAATATAATAGTGGAAAGCTCAGAAAATGAAGGAACTAATGAAGATAATAATAATTTGGAACCTCAAAAGGATACTACATTAAAAGCAAGTAGATCGATTAGTAAAAGTTTTGATAGTTTAGAAAATTTAAAAAAAGAGGTTGATTTTAAATTTAAAGTTCCAATATTAGATAAGCAAGACTTCAAAATAAATAATATTAATCTTATTAATGAAAAAATAGTAGCAATAAGTTACAGCAAATTAGGTAATGAATTTGAATTTTGTACTAGTGAAGAAAAAGATAGTGTAGTTAGTTCTATTAATGATTATAAAGAAAAATGGGAAATAGAAATAAAAAATATTAAGGTATCAGCAGAAGGAAGTGGAGATTTAATTAATTTACTTACATGGAATGACGATAATATGTTTTATAGAATTGTATCATCTAATGGTATTAGTGAAGAAGTAGCAGTTAATATTATTACAAATATAAAAGAATTTGAATAGAATGGAACATTTATGATATATAATTAAAATAATAATTTATATATTTCAATTAATCTATTTCTTAATTATTGAATTAAGAAATAGGTTACATAGATAAACATGAATAAATAAAGTGAAAAGTAATGAATTGTTGACATTTAATAGATATTTATCTATACTTAACATAGATAAATATCTATTAATGGAGGTAGAAATGGAACTTAATTATGAAAAAAACTCAAAAATTTTCAAAGCATTGGGAGATCCTAATAGATTGAAAATAATAGATATTTTATCATGTGGAGAGAAATGTGCTTGTGAAATATTGGAGAATTTTGATTTTACGCAACCAACACTTTCTCATCATATGAAGATATTAATGGAATGTGATTTAATAGAATTTAGAAAAGAAGGAACTTGGAATTACTATAAATTGAATATAATTAATGCAAATAAGGTTGTGCTATTTTTTATGAGTATAATAACAGAAACTAATTGTATAGATAAGAAAAAAGAAGATAAAAGCAAGAAATGTAACTGTTAAAACAATAAATAATGTGAAAGAAGTTGAATGAATATATTTTGCTTACTAATATGTAATAATAGAAATCTATTCATTCAAGTTTTTTTATATAGATGTATTTATAAAAAAGTAAGCAAACCAAGAAGGATATTAAATAAAAGAAATATATACATAGTTTAAAGAACGGAGGGTTTTATGAAGAATGATAAAAAACAAGTGAAAGTTATACCACTAGGAGGTATATGCGAAATAGGAAAGAATATGACAGCAATTGAATATGATGATGAAATTATTGTAATTGATTGTGGGTCAACATTTCCAGATTCGAATTTGTTTGGTGTAGATTTAGTTATACCAAACATATCATATTTAGTGAAGAATAGAGAAAAGGTAAAGGGCATCTTCTTAACTCATGGACATGAAGATCATATTGGAGCATTACCATATGTATTAAGAAATATAAATGTGCCAATATATGGAGCGAATTTAACATTAGAATTAGTTAAAAGTAAATTAAGTGAACACAATATGCTTTCAGAATGTGAACTTAATCTTATAAATCCAGGCGAAACATTTGAAACTGGACATTTTAAAGTTGAATTTATAAGAAATTGTCATAGCATCGCAGATGCGTGCTCATTAGCTATTTATACACCACAGGGAATTATAATTCATACAGGAGATTTTAAAGTAGACTATACACCAATAGATGGAAAAGTAATGAATCTTGGGCGCTTGGCAGAAATTGGACGTAAAAAAGTCTTATTACTAATGTGCGAAAGTACTAATGCTGAACATCCTGGATATACAGTTTCTGAAAAAATAATTGGAGAGAATCTAACAAGAATCTTTGGTAAAGCTAAGGGAAGGGTAATAGTAGCTACATTTGCATCAAATATTAATAGAGTTCAACAAATAATTAATTCATCTATAGCATATGGAAGAAAAGTTGCATTTAGTGGAAGAAGTATGGAGAAAATTTCTAATATAGCTATTGAACAAGGATATATGACGTTAGGTCAAGAAAATTTAATAGATATAAAAGATGTTAACAAATATCCAGATGAAAAAATAACAATTATAACTACAGGAAGTCAAGGTGAACCAATGGCAGCGCTTTCAAGGATAGCTGCATCTACACATAGACACATTAATGTAAAAAAAGGTGATCTAGTAATTATATCAGCATCACCAATTCCAGGAAATAAAAAAGCTATTTCTAAAGTTATAAATGAGTTATTTATAAAAGGAGCAGAGGTTGTTTATAATGATATAGAAGAAGTTCATGTATCTGGTCATGCTTTTCAAGAAGAGCTTAAGCTTATGAATAGGTTAGTTAATCCCAAATATTTTATGCCAATTCATGGTGAATATAAACAGTTAAAGAAACATGGAGAATTAGTACAAGAGCTAGGAATGGATCCAAACAATATATTCCTTTTAGAGCTAGGGCAAGTATTAACTTTAACTAAGAAAAAAGCTCAAAAGATCGGAACTGTACCTTCAGGATCAGTTATGGTTGATGGAGCAATTGTTGGAGATGTTGGGAATACAATAATTAGAGAAAGAAAAAATCTATCTGAAGATGGTATGCTAACAATTGTATTAACAAAAGGAAAAGATGATTGGAATATTGTATCAGGACCTGATATTGTAACAAAGGGATTTGTCTATGCAAGAGAATCTGGGAAATTACTTAAGGAAGTAAAATCAATTATTAATTTAGAAATTGAAAAATGTTTGCAATCAGGAATATCAGATTTATTTTCAATTAAATCAAATATTAAATACTGTGTTAGTAAATTTTTATATAATGAAACTAAAAGAAAACCTATGATCACTATAGTAATAATGGAAGTATAATTTAACAATATATTTTAAGAACCCTAATTTTTAAGTTAAGCTTAGAGATTAGGGTTTTATTAAAATAATTAAATTATTATATAATCAATAAAAGAAGTTGAGTATATTATAATTGTAGGAGGTGATAAAAATAGCTAAAAATGATTCTGAATTTAATAACGAGGAAAACGAAAAGAATAGTAATGAAGATCTTTTGGATATTGAATTATTAAAGACAAGAGCAATGGCTCAAATAATAATGGTTTATAGCTATTTATTTGATTACGCCTCTACTTTACAAGAAATTAAAGAGATAGAAAATGAAAATTTTTTTGAAGAATATGAAAGAGAAACAGATCCAGATATTTTAGCTATATTAGCTGCAAAATATGGACTTATTGGAAGAACAATTTTAACAAAGACATCAGAAATACAATTTTCAAGGTTAGAGGAACATTATAGAAGAGGCGTTTTAAATGCAGTTAGATCAGCTAATTTTGAATTGTATATTTCAGATGTTTTAGAGCAGCTTGCTTATGGATATAATTTAGTTGGGGTTGTAGAGTTATATAAGATAAAAAAATATATAAAATTTCAAAAAGATAAATAAGCATTGACTTTAAGCTTTAGTGTTTAGCCTATTGCTTGAAGAATTGTTATATTAACTTAATAAAATAATTGTGGAGGAACTATATGAAAATTTTGTTGATTAAAATTACATTAAGAGCGTCTTGGGTAAATTCCTTAAAAGAAAAAAGAATGATTGTAAGAAGTTTAACTCAAAGGCTTAAAAATAAATTTAATATATCAGTTGCAGAAGTAGATGATCAAGATGTACATAAAACTATAATTATAGGAATTGCTGGAATATGCGGAAGTACTGGTCAAATAGATTCTACAATGGAGAACATTATAAACTTTATTGAAAATAACACAGATGCTGAAATAATTAATATTCAAAAAGAAGAAGATATATTTTAGAAATAATATTTGAGTTTAAGAATGATTGAATATATTTTTATATTATTTATATACAATGAAATCCCACCAAAATTAAATCTATAAGTAATTTTGGTGGGATTTTTATTAAGCTAAACCTAATAATCTAACTATAGTGGTAAATATAAAGCATATTGTAAAGCCAGTTAATGTTGGGACTAAAAATGAAATTATTGTCCACTTTAAACTTTGAGTTTCTTTTTTTATTGTTAAACATGTTGTACTACAAGGCCAATGCATAAGAGAAAAAAGCATAACACAGACAGCAGTTACCCAGGTCCATCCATTTGCTAATAACAAATTATGAAGTTCATTAATACTTTCAAGTTCTAATATACTTCCAGCAGACATATAGCTCATAATTATAATTGGCATCACAATTTCATTAGCAGGAAATCCTAATATGAAAGCCATAAGTATATATCCATCTAGACCAATCATATGTGCAAATGGATTAAGGAAATTCGCACAGTGGCTTAAAATGCTAATATTGGCTATGTTAATATTTGCCATTATCCAAATAACTATTCCAGCAGGAGCTGCTATAACAACAGCTCTACCAAGTACAAATAATGTTCTATCAAAGATTGAGCGTATTATAATTTTACCTATTTGAGGCTTTCTATAAGGAGGAAGTTCTAGTGTAAAAGAACTTGGTATGCCCTTTAATATGGTATGTGATAAAAATTTTGATATTATAAGTGTCATAAATACACTTAATACTATAACACCAGTTAATATTAAAGTAGATGCTATAGACTTAAATGGTCCTATAAACATGCCAGTAAAAAACATGGTAATTATAGCAATTAGAGTTGGAAATCTTCCATTACATGGAACAAAATTATTAGTTATTATTGCAATAAGTCGTTCCCTTGGAGAGTCTATAATCCTACATCCAATTATTCCAGCAGCATTACACCCAAAGCCCATACACATTGTAAGAGCTTGTTTACCACATGCTCTGGATTTTTTGAAGAAGTTATCTAAATTAAAAGCAATTCTAGGCAAATAACCTAAGTCTTCAAGTAATGTAAACAGGGGAAAGAATATAGCCATAGGAGGAAGCATGACAGCAATAACCCAAGCAAGGGTTTTATACATACCTTGAACTAAAATTCCTTCTACCCAAGAAGGAGCACCTATAAAATTAAAGAAAGCTGTAAGCTTATCCTGTATACTAAATAGAAAAGAAGATAGAAGCTCAGAAGGAATATTTGATCCAGTTATTGTTAACCAAAACACTATGCATAAAAGTAATAGCATTAGTGGAATTCCAAATTTTTTTGAAGTTAATATTTTATCTACTTTTATATCAAGAGAATTATATTGATCAGAATTAATATTAACTACTTCATTACTAATCATTTCGCATTTTTTTACTAAAGTAGATACTATTTCATCCCTAAGCATTTTATCATTTATTCCATTTGACAAAAGAAGTTCCTTAGCTTCAGAAATATAAACTGAAATTTCTGGATTATTTTCTATATTAAATTCAATAAATGAATTTATTGAATTTAATATACTTTCATCATTTTCAAGTAGCTTTAAAGCAACCCATCGAGTATTAATTTTACCTTTTACTAGGGGCTTTAATTTATTTTGTATTAATGATACTGCTTTTTCAATTATATTACTATATTTAATCTTAATAGGAATCTGAATGACTTTATTAAATGTTAAATCATGAACTGAATAGATTAATTCATCTAAACCTATATTTTCTGTTGCACTTGTCCCAACAACCTTGACACCAATTAATTTAGATAATGCTTCTAAATCTAAAGATATATTTTTTCTTTTAGCTTCATCTAGCAAATTAACACATACTATAACATTATTTGTAATTTCTAAAGTTTGGAGCACTAAATTAAGATTTCTTTCAAGACATGTTCCATCGACAACTATTATTGTAGCATCAGGTTTTCCAAAACATATAAAATTTCTAGCTACTTCTTCTTCGACTGAATTTGCCATTAATGAATATGTGCCAGGAATATCAACTACATTAAAGGTTTTATTGTTATAAACATATTTTCCAACAGCATTAGTTACAGTTTTACCAGGCCAGTTTCCTGTATGCTGATTTAGTCCAGTTAAAGCATTAAAAATAGTACTTTTACCAACATTAGGATTTCCGGCTAGAGCAATCGTTTTGCTATTTGTTGAAGTTCTATCAATATTAAACTCTTTATCCAAAGCTTTTAAACCAGTAGATTGATTAGTTAACCCCATAAAAACTCCTTTATTAAATTAATTGAAAGTATATAAAATTACTATTAAAACTATTTTTAAGAAAAAATTTCAATAATAATTTAAATTCTTGCTATTTTAATTAGTTAGTACATATATTTATTATTAGTATTAAATAGATTCTACTAGAATTTGTGAAGCATCTTCTGACCTTATAGCTATAACTGCCCCTCTTATTAAATAAGCTATAGGATCTCCAGATGGACTCTTGTTTAATGATTTTATTATAGTACCATTTATTATGCCAAGATCTAAAAATCTTCTTCTAACTGCACCTTCTGCAGTTAGAAAATTCACTTTACATTTTGTGCCAATCGGAATAGAACTAAGAGGAATTAATATATTTAAATTATTATTCATAATATCTCCTTTTATAATAATCGTTTTTTAAAATTTAAGTCTAAAGAAAAAATCTTTCTCTAGACTAACATATGCAAAATATAAATTAAGTGATACTTGTTTATTAAAAATAAATTAATTTGGTGGTGATTATTTTGGAAAAAGACTTTCATACTGTAAGAGGATATGAAAATATAGATTTAGCAAAAAAGGTATTGACTCCATCTATGGAAGATTATTTAGAAATGATTTATAGATGTAGTATTCAAGAAGAATATGTGAGAGTAAATAAAATAGCTCAAATGCTGAATGTCAGGGACTCATCAGCTTCTAAGATGATGAAAAAATTAGGAGAATTATCATTAATAAAATATGAAAAGTATGGCTTGATAATTCTTACAGAAGATGGAAGAGTTATTGGAGAATACTTATTAGAAAGGCATAATATAATTGAAAAGTTTTTAAAATATTTAGGAGGAAAGGATGAGGTTCTTAAAGAAACGGAACTTATTGAGCATGTAATAAGTAGTGAAACAGTTGAAAATATGGCTTCATTCAATAATTTTTTTCATAATAATATTGATATATTAAATATGTATAGAGAATTTAAGAAAAAAATATAATAATACTTATGAAGACTATCCATAATATTTATAAAAATAAATATTATGGATAGTCTTCATAAAAAATCACTATATATTCTAAGACTAAAAATTACTCCCACATAGATGAAACACTAAAGTCTTTTTCTTCTCTATATTTTTCATCTACATCAAGAATCATTTCAAACATAAATCTAACCGCTTTTCTATAGTCAAATTCACCATTTTTAAAAATCCATGAGCCAATAGTAGAAAATAGAGTTTGCTTTAATATTATTACAAGAACTTCAGGATCAGTTTTGTTTAAAAATTCATTATTTTTCTGACCTTTTCTTACAATATCACACTGTAATTTAAATAGTTCCTTTTGCTCATCATTATGTTTAAATGTTCCTATATGATCAGTAATATTCTTTATCATTAATTGTTTAATAATGCTTACACCAGAATCACTAATAAAATCTATAAAATTCTTATTAATAATCCATAGTTGTTCAATATAGGAATCAGCTGTCATTATAGTGGCTAAATCATAGGATGTTAACTCACATGGAATTTTGTAATATTTCTTTAAAAGTTCATCTTTAGATTTAAAATAATAATAAAAAGTATGTTTATTAACTCCACTAGCTTCACATATTTCTTTTAATGTAACCTTTTCAAATGTTTTTTCATTAAATAATTTTAATGCAACCTCTCTTATATGTTTTTTTGTAGAATTCTCATATTCCATCAAATTACCCCTTCATATTGTTTGAGTAAATAGTACCAATATATTTTTTATATGTCAAGGAAATATGAATATAATGTAATAAATTTCTATAAATGTATTTACAAATTTATTATACCGGAGTATCATAAAATTTGCATATTAGTTTAAGTGAGGTGAAATAATTATATGACAAGATTATTAAAGTATGTTGAACCATATATATTAATGGTTATAATCGCAATTATGCTGTTATTTGGACAAGCTACTTGTGACCTTGCACTACCAGATTTTATGTCCGATATTGTAAATAAAGGAATCTCCAATGGGGATTCAGGTTATATTATAAAAGTTGGCTTGCAGATGTTAGGAGTATCGTTAATTAGCGCGACATGTGCGGTTGCAGTTGGATATATAGCATCCAAAATAGCTGCTGGAGTGAGTCAGTCTTTAAGGAATGATATATTTGAAAAAGTTGAAAGATTCTCGAATGCGGAGTTTGATAAATTTTCAACATCTTCTCTTATAACAAGAACAACTAATGATATAACACAAATACAAACTTTAGTTGTAATGATTATAAGAATAGTGTTTTACGCTCCTATTATGGGAATTGGTGGATTTGTGCATGCACTTGCAAATAGTAAATCAATGTCGTGGATCATAGCACTTTCACTTATAACTTTAATTGGAATTATTATGACCATGTTTACATTAGCTATGCCTAAATTCAAAGTAATTCAGAGTTTGGTAGATAAACTTAACCTTGTAGTACGTGAAAATTTAGATGGTATGTTAGTCATTAGAGCATTTAATACTCAAAAATTTGAAGAAGATAGGTTTGATAAGGCGAATAAAGATCTTACAAATACTAATCTTTTTGTAAATAGAGTTACAGCAGGAATGATGCCAGCAATGATGCTTTTAATGAATTTAATTACAGTGCTAATTGTTTGGGTTGGATCTAATCAAGTATCTGCTTTTAAAATGGATGTTGGAGAAATGATGGCATATATGCAATATGTTATTCAAATAATATCTGCATTTCTTATGATGTCAATGATGTTTATTATGATTCCAAGGGCTTCTGTTTCGGCAACTCGTATTGCAGATGTACTTGAAACAGAACCTTCAATTAAAAATAGTGAATCTTCAATAAAAAAATCAAATAGATTTGATGGAACTATTGAATTTAGGAATGTTTGCTTTTCTTATCCAGGAGCAGAAGAAGATGTTTTGCATAATATAAGTTTTACAGCAAAACCTTCAGAAACTACTGCATTTATAGGATCAACAGGAAGTGGAAAATCAACACTTATAAATTTAATACCACGATTTTATGATGCGACTAGTGGAGAGGTTTTAATTGATGGAATTAATGTGAAAAATATTGATCTTCATGAATTAAGATCAAATTTAGGTTATGTACCACAAAAGGGAATCCTATTTTCTGGAACTATTAAAAGTAATATATCTTATGCAGATAAAAATTCAACTGATGAAGAGATTCTTAGAGCTTCTAATATTGCTCAAGCAATGGAATTTATTGATTCCAAACCAGAGAGATTTGAAACACCAATAGCTCAAGGTGGTAATAATGTTTCAGGTGGTCAAAAGCAGCGTTTATCAATTGCACGCGCCCTTGTAAAAAATCCACAAATTTGTATTTTTGATGATAGTTTTTCTGCACTAGATTTTAAAACAGATGCAGCTTTAAGAAAAGCTATAAAAGCAAAAACAGGGTCAAGTACTATTTTATTAGTTGCACAAAGAATAAGCACAATAATGAATGCAGA
>ERZ1036424.441-NODE-441-length-17177-cov-4.421621_pt1 | contig 17177 bp, 16 predicted proteins | sample MGYA00514221_ERZ1036424 | MGnify/ENA primary metagenome ERZ1036424 (study PRJEB33795, sample SAMN09464939) | human gut metagenome | host: Homo sapiens | place: USA: Stanford, California | collected 2016-11 | study: EMG produced TPA metagenomics assembly of the...
CATTAATAATGTTAAAAATGTTGTTCCACTAATTAAAGTACCTATTGGTAATAATATAGACATTTGTTTTGTTTTACTTATCTTATCTCTTAATGGAATTAAAACAAAGTACATAATATTACAAGTTATAAACTTATCTAAAATATTAGGTATTTGTCCACCTGGAGTTTTAGTTGTAAGAGCTGCAAATATTCCAACTATAAGTCCACATATTGCTGTAGTTTTATAATCTTTGTTATATACCATTATAATAAATAGCATTGCTAATGATAAATCTGGTTGCATTGGTACTCCTAATAATGGTGTAATTTGATGTAATATTGCTCCTATGGCTATTAAAATTGCATTTGTAATCATTCTTTTTGTATTCATTAATAATTCCCCCTACTTTTCTTATTATCTATATTTATTTCTAAGTTAATAATTCTCTCTTTCATAACATAATTCATCACACCCCAATAAAAAAGTATAAAAAAAACTCCATCCTATAAATAATAGGACGAAGATTATCCGCGTTGCCACCTAAATTGCATATAAAAATGCCTCTTTCATCAGATACTAACATATCTTATTCGCTATAACGTGCGACATACGGCTTAACTACTCTCAAAAGATTTCATCTTGCTCCTCAGAGGCCCATTCACCATTAGCTACTGTGCTGAATTCTCACCATCTTCAACTCTCTTTGACATTGCACCTGACTACTATCCCTCATCTGTGGATTTAATTTATGTTTATATAATATACTCGCTAGTTAATTTTGTCAACTCCTTTTATAAAATTTCTTTTCCAATTATTTCTTTAATTTGATTAAACATTCTAGGTTTACTATAATAATATCCTTGAACAACATCACATAATATACCTTTTAAATATTCAACTTGTGACTTATCTTCTACTCCCTCAGCTACTACTTCTATCCCTAACTGATGAGATAAATTAATTATATTTTCTACAATACATTTACTTTTAGGATTAGTTACTAAATCAATAACAAAACTTCTATCTATTTTTAAAACATCAATTGGTAACTTGGTTAAATAATTTAATGATGAGTATCCTGTTCCAAAATCATCTAAAGCTACACTTATTCCTAGCTTCTTAATTTCTTTAAGAATCTTTAAATTCTTATCAAAAGACTTCATAAGCATACTTTCTGTTATCTCTACTTCAATATATTTTGTATTTATTCCATATTTTTTTATTAATCTTTTAAAATCAGATACTACTACATCTTCTCTAAGTTGCATTTCAGATAAATTAACTGCTATCTTAAAATTATCATATCTTTCATTTAATAAACATTTTATTTTTTTGAAAACCTCTTCTAATATAAAACTTCCAATAGGAATTATCATTTTAGTGCTTTCTGCTATAGGAATAAATTCTACTGGGCTCACCAATCCAAATTCCTTACTATCCCATCTAGCTAAAGCTTCAAATCCTTTAACTAAAGAGTCGCCTAACGATACCTTGGGTTGAAATACTACATAAAGTTCATCATTTTCAATAGCTGTTCTTAAGCCTTTTTGAAGACTATATACTCTATTTAACTCTAATGATATCCTCTTATCAAAAAAATTACATTCATTTTTCCCATTTTCCTTGGCTTCATACATTGCAGCATCTGAATTTTTTAATAATGTATTAAAATCTATACCATGATCTGGATACAATGCTACACCTAGACTTGCTGTTAAATAAATTTTTTTCCCTTGCACTATTTTAGGACTATCAAATGATTTAGCTATGTTATTACACAAACTTCTTACTTCATTTACATCTTTTATATTAGGCTTGAAAATTAGAAATGTATTTCCACTATATCTTGATACTAATCCTTCTTGAAGTACCTCTAATAATATACTTTCCCCAATTTTTTTTAATAACAAATCTCCAAAATCATGGCCAAAGGAGTCGTTTACATACTTAAAATTGTCTATATCAACAATTATCATAGCAGCTCTTTTGTCCTTATTTCTTGCTGAATCTATATATTTTGAAACTAAACTTTTAAAGAAATATGTATTATAAAGACCTGTGACTAAGTCTAATCGAGTAATTGAACTTAATTTTTCTATTTCTAATAGATATTTTAATTCATCATTAAATAATTCACTACATTTCTTTTCATCTTTTATATTACCAATTATATAATTATTGCCCAATAATAGTTTTTTAGAATTAAACCGTATAATTTTCCCTAAAAAAAGCAATGCAAAGATATCATCTTCAATTTGAATCCTATATCTTTGTATTATATGCTTATCATTTCTATGCATTTCTTCAAATCCATTATTCAAAAAATTTTCCATTGCCTTTTTATCTTCTTCATAAATAAAGCCTAGAAATTGATCAATTGACTGATTATTAACATCATAATTTGGTATAATATCTGATATTTTATCATCAAATACTAATTTGCAATCATTATTATTCCAAAGCATGATTACTTCATTAATATTTAAAACATTTAACATGTTTTTGCAGTTAAATACATTATTAATCATTATCACAAAATCCTTCTCAAATTCTTTTACTTTTATCTATTTATTGTTACTATTCTTTTTTTTATCATTTGCTAATGATGCTATTAATGCTGTAGTTGCTGCCAAAATTGCTATAATTCTACCTGTATTTTTTATTTTCATACATCATCACCCTCCAAGAATCTTTTAACTAATAAACTACTTAAATCTATTTTCTTCAGTGCTATATTCATAGCCAACAGTTTTTAATTTCTCAATAATTTCATCCTTGGTTAAATTTAAATCTTCACATAAACTATCCAAAGATCTATATTGATCCCTTAGTTTTGTATTTATTATACTTAATAGTATTAGTGGGTCAATAACTTTTACTGATTCATATATCATTTTATCATCTTCCTTTTATATATTACTATATTATGTATATAAATTTAGATAAAAGATTAATTTATAAAATTAATCTTATTATTTTTATATTGAACTTAATATTTGATATATATACAATAATGATACAATTTTAAGAAATTAATTAAAAACAAATCCCCTAACATACAGCTAATTTATAAATAAAAAGCTATATTATACCAATCTCCAAGTATAATATAGCATAGATTACCAAATTAATAAATACATTTAAAACTATTTATCTTCTTTTTCATCATAAAAATCTAAATATGAATACTTTTGATCCCCTTTTTGCCATCCAAGTATACTATCCATACTAACATTTTCAGCTGCTCTAAATATAGATTTCTCTACTCCATCAAAGTTTTGTTTTAAACTTTTAATTAAGTCCTTTATTTCATATCTTTTATTTCCTATTTTTTCTGCTGCAACCATACATGCACAATTCAATGGCCATATACCACTATAATTAGTAAATTTCTTTATACTGTCTTCTTCTATGTAATACATTGGCCTAATTAACTCTAAATTTTCAAAATTCTTTGATTTAAGCTTTGGTAACATAGTTTTAAAGTTTCCTGAATATAACAAATTCAACATAGTAGTTTCAATAACATCATTGTAATGATGACCTAATGCAAGCTTATTACATCCAAACTCTTGTGCTTTTGAATATAATGATCCTCTTCTCATCCTTGCACATAAATAGCAAGGATAGTCTTTTGCCATTCTATCGACGACTTCAAATATACCAGATTCATACAAATGAATTGGAATATTTAAATACTCACAATTTTCTATTAAAAGTTTTTTAATATCAGGATGATATCCAGGGTCCATAGCTAAAAATACAACTTCAAATTTTACTTGACCATGTTTTTGTAATTCTTGAAATAATTTTGCCATAAGCATACTGTCTTTTCCACCTGATATACCAACTGCAATCTTATCTCCTTCTTCAACTAAATTATAATCTTTAACGGCCTTAACAAATTTTGACCAAATATTTTTTCTATAAGTTTTAACAATACTTCTTTCAATATCCTTTAGCGGTTTTCTTTCCTCTTCTGGTATAATTCTTGGACATCCTTTTCCCGCAATATCGATCATACTTTTCACCTCATTTTTTCATAGTAATTATAAAAATATAATTACGCTTCATGCTAATTAATTATATATTTAATACTATTAAGATTACAAGAGGTGTTATTAAAATTCCTATTGATATAAGTAATATTATTCTTCCTAAAATATTTGCATAATTAAAACTTAGGCCACATCCAATCCTTTTAGGAACTACATTTGATGGATCACTTGGATTGAAATACATCATTCCTAATATATAGTATTTATCATCATCTCTATAAATTTCTTCTTCATTACTTTCATTTTCATTATAATTGTCATGTGCATTTTTCATTTTATAAAAATAATAAATTGTAGGTAGTATAATTACTAAAATAGTTATTATCATAAATATATAATTTTTTTCTTTTGTAAATTTTACAATTCCTAATATAATTAAATTTAAATAAAATATAATTAAAGATATGCCAACTGCATGCAAACTAAGCATCTTATTATAAATCTCAGATGAATATAGCTTTTTAGCTTTTAACGAGCTTAACACTCCACCATTAAAATTAGTATTTTCTTTATCTAATTTTATTTTTGCAGAATATAATAAACTTAAGACTACTATTAGTCCTATTATTGGAAGTGAAATAATTTGAATTTTTCCATTTAAACTTGTTGAGTCCACCCATCCATCTATTCCATTTAATCCAAAATGGATAGGAACCATCTTAGGTAATATAGGAAGTCTAAATGCCGTAATTATAATACCAATTATAGATATCACTCCAGAAATATAAAATAAATTAAATCTATTTTTTTCTTTATATTTCTTTCCAATCTCTATATATACTTTATTTGCTGAATCAGCTGCCCATCCTATATCATTTTTAACTTCTTTAAGTTCTTTATTGGCTGAATAACAACAATAAAAATTTATAAATATTAATGAATAAATATATATCAATATGATATATGACTTTAAAACAATTGCATAAATCCCTAAAAATATTATTCCGAATACTAATGTTAATAAAGTTAATTTTTTCTTATATTTTTTAGCTACAGACTTAACTTTATAATTTTCTCTATATTTTATAGGCACCCTGACTCCAAATATAATTCCTTCTATGTTAAAATCATTTATTCTATATCCATAAAATAATATTACAAATGTTATTAATGAAATTAATATTACAGTATAAATTGATTCTGGCATTTTCACTTTTCCTCCTTATACATATCAAATATTTCTTTAAATTTTTCTTTTAATGTCTCAATTTTTATTCCTCTATTTATGCATTCAGCTATATATAATCTCATGTCTTCATTTAATTTTTCAATAAATTGATCATTAGTATTATCTAAATTTAATGAAATTACAGCGCCTTTTCGTCTATCCATTTTTATATATCCTTCTTCTTTCAAAATTGAATAGCTCTTGTTTACAGTATGCATATTAACTCCAATGTCACCTGCAAGTACTCTAACAGATGGAAGCTCATCACTATCTTTTAACTCCTTGTTAGCAATTCCAATTATGATTTGATTTCTTATTTGCAAATATATTGGAACATCTGAATCAAAATCTAACTTTAAAATCAACTCCTTCTCCCTCCTTAAGTTCTATCTGTTATATATAATATATAACAGATAGAACTATGAATCAACATATTCTTAACTCACTCTCAAACAAATTTATTATAAATTGATTATATTTATAAATATCTTTTCTCAACATCTTATTTTTTTCTTATTTTTATATAAATATAGTTTAATTCTACTATTAAATTAATTATTCTCATTTATAATATAGTTAAATATAACTATTAGATAAATAAGAATGGATTGGTGATAATAATGTTTGAAAATAAAAGACTATATAAGGATACTTCAAGAAAAAAAATAAGTGGAGTACTAGCAGGTTTTTCTGACTACATTAATGCAGATGTAACATTGGTTAGAATTTTCTTTATTTTGTTAGGTATAAAATTTACCAGTTTTTGTATAGTAGCTTATATTATCTGTACTCTTGTAATGCCTAATAAAGAAGATATTATGTAATAAAAATTACAATAATTTTCCTAATATAAAAAATCATCAAACTTAGATAAAAATTTAACAATTTTATTGAATAATTTTTTAAAAGTGATAAAATACTACTTGTCGGTATTCCTATTATGGAAACTGAACGGAAATTCAAATATGGATTTTTCCGAATTATATCCAATAAATTAAGGAATAAGAACGGAGGTATTTTTCATGGAAAGAAGTAATGTTAAACAAAAATTTTCTATTAGACAAATGACAATGGTTGGCATGTTGTCGGCAATTTCAATTTTCTTAGGAATGACTGGTCTTGGATTTATTCCCATTCCCCCAGTTAAAGCTACTATAATGCATATTCCTGTTATCATAGGTGCCATTGTGGAGGGGCCTATTGTTGGTGCTTTAGTTGGACTAGTATTCGGCTTGTTCTCTATGTATCAAGCTTTTACAACACCATTACCAACATCCTTTATATTTTGGAACCCTATAATAGCTTTATTACCTAGAGTTTTAATTGGTATTGTAGCATATTATGTGTTTGTTTTTTTTAAGAATAAATTTAAAAAGAAAAGCATAGGAATTGCCATTGCATCTATTTTAGCAACTTTAACAAATACTGTTGGAGTTTTAGGTCTTACCTATATAATTTACTTAGAGAAATATGCTAGTGCATTAGGTTTAAGTACAAAAGCTACTGGTGCTGCAATAGCTACTGTTGGAGTCACAAATGGAATTCCAGAAGCTATAATAAGTGCTGTAATATCAGTTCCTATTATACTTACAGTAATTAAAATAAAAAAGTAAATTAGTTTAAACTAATTTAAGTTAAATAAATGACCAATGATTTTTAAATTTGATTTATTATCATTGGTCATTAATGTATTTAAATATCCTACTAACTTATAATTTTAAGGAATGGAGTGTTTCTTATGAAAGAAATTAAATTTTGTAATATAGATGGTATTAGACTTGGTCATGCTGAAAATAAATCTGGCGGTACTGGTTGTTCAGTTGTAATATGTGATGCTGGGGCAACTGGTGGTGTTGATGTTCGTGGTGGATCACCTGGAACCAGAGAAACTGATCTTTTAAATCCAATGGAGATGGTTGATAAAATTAATGCTGTTGTCTTATCTGGAGGCAGTGCTTTTGGTCTTGATGCATCAGCTGGTGTTATGGAATACTTAGAAAATAAAGCCATTGGCTTTGATGTAACAGTAACTAAAGTTCCAATTGTATGTCAAGCTGTACTGTTTGATTTAGCATTTGGTGATCCTAAAGCTAGACCTGATAAAGAAATGGGGATTGAAGCATGTAAAAATTCTGAATACTATGATGATGATTTTAATGGTAATATCGGTGCTGGTTATGGAGCTACTGTTGGGAAATTTTTAGGTCCATCATATGCAATGAAAGGTGGACTTGGTACATATGCCATTAAAATTGGTGATTTAGAAGTTGGAGCAATCGTAGCTGTTAATTGTTTAGGTGATGTAATTGATCCATCAAATTTAAATATAATTGCTGGAGCATATGATCGTGAAAAAAATAACTTTTTAAATACAGAAAAAATTATTCTTGATAACTTAGAAAATCCCAAAAATCCATTTAAGGGAAATACAACTATAGGTATTATAGTGACTAATGCTAATTTTACAAAAGCAGAAGCAAATAAAGTAGCATCAATGGCTCATAATGGATATGGAAGGACTATGCGTCCAGCTCATACTATGTTTGACGGTGATACTATATTCACAATGTCTACAAACAAAGTAAAATCAGATGTCACAACTGTTGGAATGTTGGCAGCTAATGTAATGGAAAAAGCAATATTGAGGGGAATTAAATCTGCCAAAGGTATATTTGATGTTCCGAGCTACTCAGATATAAAATAAAACATCGAAATTTTAGTATTTATTACATAATCCTAAAAATATATTTTTAGGATTATCTTAACGATTTGTACTAATTATAAAAATAAAAAAGTTCTAATATACTAATAATTTACTTGTATATTAGAACCTTTATTATATATTGCAATAATGTTTCTTCTTAAAATATGACTATATAGTATTAGATTTGATTTAGATTATTAACTGCAATATATAGATTTATAAAATTATCATATAATTTCTTTTACAAATTAATATTTTTTAAATATTTTCTATAGTATATGTATTACTAAATTATTCTAAATATTTGTTATCTCTATATTGATCTACACTAAATAATATTACTGCTAAAATAAGTACTAATACAGCAAACCATATTGATTTCACACCGAAATATCCTGTAAGAAATCCACTAAAGCATGCACCAACTAAAAAAGATAAAATAATTATTCCAAATCTCTTTAATTTTAATAAAGACTTCTTGTCCTTATTAACAAATACTGAATATGCAGCTTCTGTGGCAGAACGCAAGTTACCTGTACACATTGCAGTACTATATGGCGAATCAACTAATTTTCTAAAAGATGATATCTGAACTGAACATACAAATGAAATAGTAATTGTTACAATTGAATTTGGTAATGTACTAGGTATAAAGCCAATAATAAACAATATAATAATTTCTAAAATTAGAATAATCCTCTCTGAATCAATAACGAAATTTAGTGATGGTGCTGGAAATGATTTTATTTTTTCTGCAACTATTACACCAATTACAAAAGCTAAAATAGGTAAAAAAGCCATTAATGCTTTTAACCATTCTCCTTTTGTTAATTCAACTCCAACTAATACAATATTTCCTGTCTGTGCATTTGCAAAAACTCCCCCCCTACTTATAAAAGTATATGCATCTAAAAATCCTCCAACTATTGCAAGAAGAACTCCAAGTCTTACTGATTCTTTTGTATCAATATGATCTTCTGGTATTTTAATTTCACTTCTATTAGTGACATCTACATTTTTAGTAAGCAAAATTCAAATACCTCCTTTCTCTCCAGTAACTCCCTATATTATACCACTAATCCTTTTTATTTAAAGAATAAGAAAGATATGCAGAACCAAAATTTATTTTTGTACTTTTTACCATTTGACTAATTTTCTTTCCTATATCTTTAGATATACTTTATTTTTTCTTTTACATATAGGATAATATATTTATATATGCTTTTAAGATAATTAATATTATGGAGGTACTATTTATGGAAAATTTTATAGAAATTAATCCTGATGAATTAGAAAAAAGCCCTTTTAAACTCATAGGTAAAGATTGGATGCTTATAACTGCCAAAAAAGATGATAAAGTAAATACAATGACTGCATCATGGGGTGGACTTGGCGTTATGTGGGGAAAAGATGTAGCTTACATAGTTGTGAGACCTCAACGTTATACTAAAGAATTTATAGATAATGCTGAAAATTTTTCATTAACTTTTTTTGATGATAGTTTTAAAAAACAATTAAGCTACCTTGGATCTGTTTCTGGAAAAAATGAAGATAAGATTTCTAAATCTAATTTGACAATAATTGATTTAAATAGAATACCTTACTTTGAAGAAGGTAAAATGTCAATTATCTGTAAGAAATTATATGCACAAGAATTCAAACCAGAATGCTTTATCGATACTAATTTAGATGAAAAGTGGTATCCTAATAAGGATTATCATACATTATATATTGCAGAAATCGAAAAAATTCTTATTAAAGAATAATTAAAATAAACTAATATATTGTGCTAGTTGAAATGATAAAGCAATAAACATAATAAATAAATAAATATTTTATAAAACTAAAAATAGTAGTGAGACTTTCTTAATAGATTAAGTTCAAAATGTCTAAATATAATATTTAGACATTTTCTTAAAATCAAGAAAGGCTAACTACTATTTCATTTTATAATATTAATTACTAAAATAACTTTTCTAATTATATTGTATTTTTCTCTAAGGAAATATTAGCTTCAATTATAATTCCATTTACATCCATAGGAACGCATACAACTTTATCTGAACTTGCATTGGCAACAAATTCTCCATGTACAAGAGTTGGTGTTGATATATTAATATTTATATTTTCTTCAGCAAAGTTTGTCGCAACATTTGCTGTTAACATATTAACTAGTTCAGAAATAGCACTTTGGGCCATTTCATCAAAATCATTTACTGGCATTCCCATCATCATTGTTGAAGCAATTTTTTTTGCATCTTCTGTAACAATTGAATATATTATATTTCCCTTAATATCTCCCATAAGTCCTATAATGATTACAACTCCTGGACTCTCTATTAGTCTTCCTTTTATACTTACATCTTTTCTTCTAACATCTGAAAATCCCAACTGTGGCATAACATTCTCAAATGAAGCTATAATTGGATTTATATAATTAACAACCACTCTCCATCACCTCTTTTAAATCCTATATTTATTGATAATTTTCCAAAAGCAGTATCAAAATTTACAAAATAATTATTTTCTAGCTCAGCTTTAGATATGTTTATTGAATCACCATGAAAAGTAGTTGGTGGTGCTACTCTTAATCCTAAAATTTTATTCTTTTTATTTATCATTGAACATGCATTTCCTGCAAACATATTAACCATTTCTGACATGACATTATAAACTTCTTCATTGCTTTTAGGTTCCCTTTTCAACAAAGCTTTTGCTAAATTATTTGCTGATTCAAATGACATGTCCCAAATTAATCTTCCTGAATATTTTCCTGTAATACCTAGAACTATTGCTATTCCTTCACTACATATATCCATATTATCACTATGTTCTTCTATAATATTAGGAACAGTCTTTGTTAGTTTATTAAAAATATCTAAAATAGATTCTTTAAAAATATTAGGATACATATTCTTTAGTTCCATGTATAATTCTTCATTATCCATTACCCTATTTATCAATAAAGTTAACTCCTCTGGATCAACAGGTTTTTGAATATATCCAGAAACTCTATTTTTTTTAGCTTTATTTATTAGCTCATCATCCATCATTGAACTAACAATTACCACCTTTATATTGCTATCAATTTTATGTATTTCTCTTGTACATTCAAATCCATCAGTTCCTGGAATTGTCATATCCATAGTTACTAAATCTGGTTTTAATCTGTTAACTTCACTAATAACTTCTTCTAAAGATTGAGCTTCTCCCACTACATTAAACCCATTTTCTGTAAGAGTGTCTCTTAGTAATGCTATTTGAAAAGGTGAATCATCTACTATTAAAACATTTATACTTTTCATAATTTCTCTACCCCTTTGCTTATTTGTTGCATTTCTTTACTACTTATAAAAATCCAAATGATGTAAACCTTTTACTTAGAATTGTATTCATTTAACTTTTTATACAATTCATATATTTATTATAAGAAATTATCGTAATAATTTCAACGTTTTGGTTCATTTTTCTATTACTTAATAGGTTATTAATCAAAATCTTACATTAACTTAAATGCTATTAATTCTAAAAATTAATTTAATTAAATTATTAATTATAATTAATTTTTTGTCTTTATACTAAAATAACTATCTTTTTAGTAACCATAAATCCACAATTGACTATAAAAAGAAAGCATTCTACTCAAAAAGGAAAGTGCCTTAGTAGAATGCTTAAAAATATTTTACCTATTAAATCTAAACTATTATAATATTATTTTATTCTGCTGGTTCCCACTTACAACGTACAGGAGAAACAATAGCATTTTCTTTCTTCAATTCTTTAAATGCCTTATCAATTTCTTTACGGTCTAATCCTGATAATTTTTCAACTTCTCCTGCACTTATAGGTTTTCCAGCTTCTCTCATTACTTTTAATATTTCTTCATTAATGCTCATTATTCTAGCTCCTTTCATAAAACAAACTTTTGTTCTTTTGATTATATTTTATTTAAATAATTTAATCAACACTATTATGCTTTTTTATGATATGCATTAATATACATTTGCCTTATTTCGCTCATTAAAGGATATCTTGGATTTGATACAGTACACTGATCATCAAAGGCTTGTTCTATCATTTCATCTAAAGACTCATAAAATTTATCTTCATGTAAGCCATATTCTTCTATGCTCTTAGGTATTCCAACTTTCCCTTTTAAGTCCTCTATTGCTTCAATTAGAAGTTGAATTTTTTCTTCTTCTGAATTTCCTCCTAATTGCAAGTGATCAGCTATTTTTGCATATCTCCATCCTGCATTAGGATACTTGTATTGTGGGAAAGCAGCTTGCTTTCTTGGTGCTTCTACTGCATTAAATTTAATTACTTCATTAATTAACAAAGCATTTGCCAATCCATGTGGTACATGATGGTATGATCCTAAAGTATGTGCCATAGAGTGACATACTCCTAAAAATGCATTTGCAAAAGCCATTCCAGCCATTGATGATGCATGCGCCATCTTCTCTCTAGCCTTAACATTAGTACTACCTTCATTATAAGCAATAGGCAAATATTTAAATACTAGCCTAATAGCTTCTAAAGCTAAGCCATTAGTATATTCCGATGCCATTACTGAAACATAAGATTCTATTGCATGAACTAAAGCATCTATCCCTGAGGCTGCTGTTAATCCCCTAGGCATACTCATCATTAGTTCTGCATCTACTATTGCCATATTGGGTGTTAGCTCATAGTCCGCAAGTGGATATTTTATACCACTATTCTCATCTGTTATAACAGCAAATGGAGTTACTTCTGATCCAGTTCCAGCTGATGTTGGTATTGCAACCATTATTGCTTTCTCTCCCATTTTAGGAAATCTATAAGTTCTTTTTCTAATATCCATAAATCTCATGGCTAAGTCTTCAAATCTAACTTCTGGATGTTCATACATCACCCACATGATTTTAGCTGCATCCATAGGCGAGCCACCGCCAATTGATATTATCACATCTGGATTAAAATCTTTCATAGATTCTGCACCTTGTTTTGCAGCTGCTAAAGTTGGATCTGGCTCTACATTAGAGAATATCTTAAATTCTATATTATTTTTTTCTAATATTTCAGTAATCTTATGTGTATATCCAAGTTCAAATAATACTCTATCTGTTACTATAAATGCTTTTTTCTTATTCATATCTTTTAATTCTTCTAAAGCGATTGGAAGGCAGCCATATTTAAAATATGTTTTTTCAGGAACTCTAAACCACAACATATTTTCTCTCCTTTGTGCAACACTTTTTATATTGATTAAATGCTTTGGACCAACATTTTCAGATACTGAATTACCTCCCCACGATCCACATCCTAAAGTTAATGATGGTGCTAATTTAAAATTATAAATATCACCTATAGCGCCTTGAGATGCAGGCATATTTATTAATGTTCTACCAGTTTTCATTGTATTACCAAACTTTTCAATCCTCTCTGTTGATCTTACTTGATCTGTGTATAATATAGATGTATGTCCAAAACCACCTAATTCAACTAATCTAGTTGCTTTTTCTAATGCTTCTTCAAAAGATTTTACTTTATACATTGCTAAAATAGGTGATAATTTTTCATGAGAGAATGGTTCATCTAATTCTGTTGATTCTACTTCAGCCACTAAAACTTTTGCTGTTTCCGGTACATCAATTCCTGCTAAAATTGCAATTTTATAAGCAGATTGTCCTACTATATCTGAATTAACTGCTCCTTTTTCATTTAGTATTATACTTCTAACCTTTTCAATTTCTTCTCCTTCAAGTATATAGGCTCCTCTTTCTTGCAATTCCTTTCTAACTTCATCATAGACTTCATTCATTACTATAATACTTTGTTCAGATGCACAAATTACTCCATTATCAAATGTTTTGGAAAGTAATATTGAATTTACTGCCATTTTAATATGTGCTGTTTCATCTATTATTGCTGGTGTATTTCCTGCACCAACCCCAATGGCTGGTTTTCCAGATGAATAAGCAGCTCTGACCATTTGTGGTCCTCCTGTAGCTAATATAATATCCGATTCTGCCATAACCATTTGAGATAATTCTACTGATGGTTCATCAATCCATCCTATTATTCCTTCTGGTGCCCCTGCTTTAACTGCTGCTTCTAAAACAATTTTAGCTGCTTCAATAGTTGAATTTTTTGCTCTTGGATGAGGACTTATTATTATTCCATTTCTTGTTTTTAAAGCGATTAAAGTTTTAAATATGGCTGTTGAGGTTGGATTGGTTGTAGGAATTACAGCTGCTATTATTCCTATTGGTTCAGCTACTTTAGTAATTCCAAAGCTTTCATCTTTATCTATAACTCCGCATGTCTTCATATCCTTATATTGATTGTAAATATATTCAGCAGAAAAATGATTTTTAATTACTTTATCTTCAACTATTCCCATTCTAGTTTCTTTTACTGCCATCTTAGCAAGTTTTATTCTAGCATCATTTGCAGCCATAGCCGCTTGTCTAAATATTTCATCTACTTGTTCTTGAGTGAATTTAGAAAATTCTTTCTGCGCTTTTCGTAATTCCTCTATTCTCTTAGTTAGCTCATTCAAATTAGTAACTCTCATAATATTTCCCCCTTTATAGATATAATTAAATATAAAACATATGATTTTTTATTCTAATTTATATATTGTAATTATAAAGTATTTTAGATAGAATATGTTAATTTTCTATATAATCTTTTCTTATTAATCGATCTTATAAATAAGATATTATATAAGTATGTTTAAAGACACTAGTGATTCTGATTTTGCAAAAGCAATTGCACTTAGTGCTGATGCTATAGCTATTGGAAGTGCTGCTATGATGCTGCTACCTGCCAACAATATCTAATATTCCACATGGTTATAAGTAAAATGTTTCTATCTCACCAAAAGTAAAAAACACAATATATTGTATTAGATTCTTAAATACAATATATTGTGTTTATATTTTTTAATGCGAAACTCTATACTTATTTTCGTGTATTTTTATACAGTAAACTTATCCATTTCAATATTTAATTGCTCTATTAATGATATTAATTTTTTAGCTACATCTTTTACTTCATTACTTGATAACTTAAACTCATCTGATGTTGAAGAAATTTCTTCTGTAGTTGCTGCTAATTCTTCTGAAATAGCAGTAACACTTTCTATTGAATTCAATATTATATCCTTCTTACTATTATTGTCATTTGATAAAGTAACTAAATTATTTATTTTAGGCGCTATTTCTTTAACTGAAACTGCCATATCTTTAAATGATGTTATTGTATCATTTAATCTATTCTTTTGTTCACTTATTTCTAAGTTCATTGCTGTAGTAGAATCAATCATTTTTTTGCTTTCAAATAATACTTCATTTACAACACTAGTTATTTCTTGTAAAGAATCTGTAGTTTGCTCAGATAATTTTCTTATTTCCTCTGCAACTACACTAAACCCTCGTCCCGCTTCTCCTGCTCTTGCAGACTCTATTGCAGCATTTAATGCTAATAGATTAGTTTGACTTGCTATAGAATTAATTGTAGTCGTAATGTTACTAATTGCCGAAACCTTATCATTCACATTCTTTATCACCACGCTAAAACTTTCAAAACTATCATTAAAATTATTTAATGTATCACTCAAATTTTTCATATCTTCATTATTATTCATTAAATTTGTTTCCATTGAAGATGATATTTGGGCAACAACATTTATATTTTTATTCATAGTCTCAACGTTTTCTCCAAACAATTCCATTTGTTCATGTATTATCATGACTTCTGATGATTGATTACTATTCCCTTCAGCTGTTTCATGCATTGCAGTAGCAATTCCATCAGATCCTATAATTATTTTATTTGATGTATCTTCTAAAGAACTCGATTGTTCATCTAATATATTTAAATCATTTTTTACTACAGTAATAATATTACTAATAGAATCAACTGTTTTAATTAATGCCTTACTTATTATTCCCATTTCATCATTTTTCTTCAATTCACTATTATCTATGCTTATATTGAAATTTCCTTTAGATAAAAGGTCAATATTATTTTTTAATCCGATTAATCTTCTACCAAGCTTATCTCCAATTTTGAATAGTACAATAATTAAAATTATTATGGCAATTATTGCAGTTATTCCTATTGATATCACTATATTCTTTAAGTCTTTATATGCATCTTCTTTATTTATTTCAAAAGCCATAGACCATCCATTTGTATCAGCAATTGGATTATAAACTACAATTTTATTGCTATATTCATCAATTCCAGAATCTTTATTTATCATTTTTTTATGAATTATGCTCAAATTTTCTAAACTAGGATCTTCAGAAGATTTTTTTATTATGTTATCTTTATTTCTAACTTCTTGAATATCTTCTGATGCAATAATATTTCCTTCTTTATCTAAAATATATGATTCTCCTAAATTTAAATATTTTAAATTTTCTATATCCTCTGATAGATAACTACTGTCAAAAGTAATGGTTAAATATCCAACTATCTCGCTATTATACTCAACTGGAACCCCAACAAAAATTATTTGTTCATCAGTATTTTCTATAAATACTGGAGTACTTATATATGTATCTCCTTTCATTAAAATACCATATTGTATTTCTGTACTTGTGTCAGATTTAAATCCATCTGTACTTTGTAAATATCCACTTTTATCCGCTAGTCCAATAGATCTTACATTAAACTCTTTTACATATTCATTTAAATATCCTTCTTTATTCTCAAATGATATACTTGGATCTTTAATAAATTCATTTGTCGCAATTGACTTAGCCAATGTAATTTTTGAATTTATTTCATTAGTGACTAAATTAGAGGCATCATTTATCATGCGTTTCATACTTGCAGTTTTTGTTTCTATTAATGTATTCTTTACTGTCATAATTGTAATAGAAATCACTATTATAAATACAATAGTAAACAATGCTCCTAATGATTTTATTAATGTTCCTTTAATAGTACTATTTCTTTTCATTATTTTCCTCCAAATTAATTAATATTTAAATTATATAAATATCCAATGTGAAGTCTTTACTTAGTGATAATAATACAAAAATAAATGATAAGTGTTTATTGTATTTTTTTATCTAAAGCAACAAACACTTATCATTATAAAATGCGTATTTTAATTGTCTATTAACTGTCTGTTAAACATTACATCTATTATTTATTAACAATATTAATTGTTTTATTAACAACATTTTCAACAGTAAATCCATATTTTTTAAATAACTCATTTGCATTTCCTGATGCTCCAAAGTGATCTAATGAAATCACA
>ERZ1036424.443-NODE-443-length-17082-cov-3.695073_pt1 | contig 17082 bp, 15 predicted proteins | sample MGYA00514221_ERZ1036424 | MGnify/ENA primary metagenome ERZ1036424 (study PRJEB33795, sample SAMN09464939) | human gut metagenome | host: Homo sapiens | place: USA: Stanford, California | collected 2016-11 | study: EMG produced TPA metagenomics assembly of the...
AAAAATATTAGAAGGAACTGTTGCGTCTGTACCACCACAAGGAGGAAGAAAACATCCACACCAAGAATTTATTCAAATAAACACTGCTAATATATTATTTATTTGTGGTGGAGCTTTTGATGGTGTTGATAAAATTATTGAAAATAGAACTAGAAAAAGTTCTATGGGCTTTGGGGCAGAAATCCAAGCAAAACACGAAAAAGATGTTGGAAGCTTACTTAAGGAAATTATGCCAGCTGACCTGTTGAAATTTGGATTGATTCCTGAATTTGTTGGAAGACTTCCTATTCTTGTGACATTAGAATCATTAGATAAAAATGCTTTAATTCAAATTTTAACTAAACCTAAAAATGCTCTTGTTAAACAATATAAGAGACTATTTGAATTAGATGATGTTAAGTTAGAATTTAATGATGCTTCACTAGATGCAATAGCAGCAGAGGCTATAAGCAGACAAACAGGAGCTAGAGGATTAAGAGCAATAATAGAAGATATGATGACAGAAATAATGTATGAAATACCTTCTGATAAGCAAATTGCTAAAGTTACAATCACAGAAGAGGCTGTTAAGGATAAAAAACAACCTACTATTGAAAGATTGGAAGATGGTAAAATTAGACCAACTTTAGTTAAAGCTAGAGCTAAAAAGGATATAGAATCTGCATAAAAGTAATTAAAGTATATATTTGATATAATATATTATTAAATACTTTAATAAGCCAGGAATTTGATAAATAGCTTATATTTATCAAATTTCTGGTTTTATTTTTTATAGATATATATTTAAAAACATTATATTATAAATAGTTAATTTTTTATATTTATTTGGATATATAGGAATAAATATAAAGTGTTTAGCAAATACTAGTAATAATTCAAAAGAAAGGAGGGAAGTATAGTATATTTCCATGATAATATTACTATACTTTTAATAGATATGACAAATATGTTATTAGTTTTGCAAACTATTGTATTACTGCTAATGATCTATGTATTTTTCAATGCTGCTAGGCCAGAAAAAAGAAAAACCATTACTATTGATAAAGAAAATAAAAAGGAACTTGATAGGCTTACAAAGTTAAGGGAAATATCATTGTCAGTACCTTTAACAGAAAAGAGTAGACCAACAAATTTTGATGAGATTGTTGGTCAAGAAAAGGGGATTAAAGCATTAAAAGCAGCTTTATGTGGACCGAATCCTCAACATGTTATTATATATGGACCTCCAGGTGTTGGAAAAACTGCTGCAGCGAGACTGGTTTTAGAAGAAGCTAAAAAATCAAAAATATCCCCATTTAAATTAAATTCAAAATTTGTTGAATTAGATGCAACAACGCTAAGATTTGATGAAAGAGGAATTGCTGATCCCTTAATAGGCACTGTCCATGATCCTATATATCAAGGCGCTGGTGCTATGGGTATAGCAGGAATACCACAACCTAAAGAAGGAGCTGTAACTAAGGCACATGGAGGAATATTATTTTTAGATGAAATAGGAGAACTTCATCCAATAGAGCTAAATAAATTATTGAAGGTTTTGGAGGATAGAAAAGTATTTTTAGATAGTTCTTATTATAATTCAGAAGATCCCAATATGCCTAAATATATAAAAGAGGTATTTGATAATGGGTTACCAGCTGATTTTAGACTGATAGGAGCGACCACTAGATCTCCAGAAGAAATAATACCAGCAATTAGGTCAAGATGTGTGGAAATATTCTTTAGAGCATTATTTCCAGAGGAGATTAAGAAGATAGCAATAAATTCTGTTAAAAAAGTTGGACTTAATATAACGATTGAAGGCGTTGATGAAGTTAGCAAATATTGTACTAATGGTAGAGAAGTCATAAATTTAATACAATTATCTTCAGGAATTGCAATTAATGAAAATAGAAATGAGATTACGCTTGATGATATAAAATGGGTATTAGAAAATGGGCAATATAATAAGATAATAGAAAATCAAATAGGCGCTGAATCTAAGGTTGGAGTTGTTAATGGATTAGCAGTTTATGGAGCCAATATTGGAATGCTTATGCCTCTTGAAGTTAGTTGTAAAAGAGTAAAAGATAGAAGAGGTGAGCTTAAAGTCACAGGTATTATTGAAGAAGAGGAAATTACCAATAATAACAAAAAGATTAAAATGAAAAGCACAGCATATACATCAGTTCAAAATGTACTTACAGTTTTAGATAATTTATTTGATCTTGAAACTGATAATTATGATATACATATTAATATTCCTGGTGGGATGCCGGTAGACGGACCATCAGCAGGAATAAGTATAGCAACAGCAATATATAGTGCTATAAATAACAGAAAAATAGATAGATTTGTTGCTATGACTGGTGAAATAAGTATACTGGGAGCAGTAAAAGCTATTGGAGGATTAAAAGCAAAAATATCAGCAGCGATTAAATCAGGTGCTAAAAAAGTTATCATTCCAAAAGAAAATTGGGATGAAAGATTAAAAGAAATTGGAGATATTGAAATAATTCCAGTAGAATACTTTAAAGAAGTAGTAAATATTGCTCTTAAAGATGATGGTAAGTTAACATCTCATAATAAAGAGATATTATCTGCAAAAGGAAATGACAATAAAATTGAAATATAGTATATAATTTTAATCAACCAAAAAGTAAATATTATAAAAATAATTAGGAAAATCTTTATGTATGCTTATAAGTGTAAAACTTTCTCTAATATAAATCTAATTGAATATATCAAATAAATGTATATATTCATTATATTAAATAAATATTGAATTTTAGAGAAATTAAATAAAATTTGTATTGTGCATTTAGATTTTCTTGTTTTTATTGTTAATATTTTATATTAACAATTAGGTGTTATATTTAAACTAATTCAAATTATTTTTTTTATGTGTATAATTATTGAAAAAGTTATGTATTATGTGTATACTAGATAAGTCAAAATAAATAAAGTATATATATTTGGAGGGAAATAGCATTATGAAAAAGTTATATAAAATTCCGCTAATTCCTTTAAGAGGGCTTACTGTTTTTCCTAATGTATCAGTACATTTTGATGTGGGAAGAGAAAAATCTATAGCAGCAGTGGAACAAGCTATGTTAGAAGATCAAGAAATATTTCTTGTTGGTCAAAAGGATTCTAATATAGAGAAACCTAATAAAGATGAAGTATATGAAATTGGGACTATATGTAAAATAAAACAAATTCTTAAAATGGCTGATAGTACTATAAGAGTACTTGTTGAAGGAGAGGCCAGAGGTAAGATAGTTGAATATAGTGATAATGAAGAAAGTTATATTAAGGCATCAGTAGAACTTTTAGATGATAAATTATCTGATGGAATTAAGATAGAAGCTTATTTAAAATACTTAAATAAAGAATTTTCTAAACTACTTAAACTTATAGATGGAAATTATTCAGAGGCTATTAAATCATTTGATCCTTTAGATGATCCAAGCAATTTTGTTGATATGGTAGCTTCATATGCAATTACAGATGAATTGGTAAAACAAGAAGTACTAGAGACATCAGATGTGATGGAAAGAATAGAAAAAGTTTTAGAGCAAGTAAAATATGAAATTTCTATAGCTAAAATTCAAAAAAAACTTTCTGATAAAGTTAAAAATAAAGTTGCTAAGGAACAAAAAGATTTTTATTTAAAGGAACAGATAAAGGCCATTCAAGAAGAATTAGGCGAAGATGATGAAGAAAAGAAAGAAATAAACAAATATGAAGAGAAAATTAAGAAAGGTAAATTTCCTAAGGAAGTTAAAGAAAAGTTGGAATATGAAGTTAACAGACTAAAAAATATGAATTCTTATTCATCTGAAGGGAATACTATTAAAGGTTACTTAGACTGGGTATTGAATATTCCATGGAGTAAGCAGACTAAGGAAAGTATAGATGTTGTTAAAGCTAGGAAGATATTAGACGATGAACATTATGGATTAGATGAGGTTAAAGATAGAATTATTGAGTATTTAGCAGTAAAAAAATTTAGTAAAACTCAAAAAGGTCCTATTTTATGTTTAGTTGGACCACCTGGTGTAGGGAAAACATCAATAGCTAAGTCAATTGCAAATGCTACTAATAGAAAGTATACAAGAATGTCACTTGGTGGAATGAGAGATGAAGCTGAAATTAGAGGCCATCGAAAGACTTATGTTGGTGCAATACCAGGAAGAATTGCATATGCTTTAAAAGAAGCAAAGACGATGAATCCATTATTACTTTTGGATGAAATTGATAAAATAAATTCTGATTATAAAGGTGATCCATCAGATGCGTTATTAGAAGTATTAGATAGTGAACAAAATAAAACTTTTAGAGATAATTATTTAGAATTACCTATGGATTTATCTAAAGTTATGTTTATAGCTACAGCTAACACTTTGGATACTGTTCCAAGACCTCTTTTAGATAGAATGGAAATTATAGAGGTATCAGGCTATACATATGAAGAAAAGTTCAATATAGCTAAGAATCATTTAATTAATAAGATATTTAAGGAATTAAGCATTTCAGAAAGTAAATTAACAATAGAAGATTCAGCTATCAAAGAAGTAATTGAGGGATATACAAGAGAATCTGGAGTACGTGGATTAGAGAGGAAATTAAGTTCACTTGTAAGAAAAAGCTTAGCAAGAATATTAAAAAATGGGGAAGACTGTATTTCTATAAAAGCAAATGATATAGAAGATCTTCTAGGAAAAAGATTATTTGATTTTGATAAAGTTGATAAGTTAGATAAAGTTGGAGTAGTTACAGGAATGGCGTGGACAGCATATGGTGGGGATACATTACCAATAGAAGCTGTAGTAATGAATGGTAATGGAAAATTAGAACTTACAGGAAAGCTTGGAGATGTTATGCAAGAATCTGCAAAAGCAGCTTATAGTTATGTAAGGGCTAATGCTGTAAATTTAGGTATAAAAGAAAACTTTTATAAAGAAAATGATATTCATATACATGCACCAGAAGGGGCTGTACCAAAAGATGGACCATCAGCAGGTGTGACAATGGTTACAGCTCTTGTGTCAGCATTATCTGGCAAAAAAGTTAAGCACAATGTTGCAATGACTGGTGAAGTTACATTAACAGGACGAGTTCTTCCAATTGGAGGCTTAAAGGAAAAATCACTAGCAGCATTTAGGGCTGGTATTGATACTATAATAATTCCGAAAGAAAACGAAAAAGATATAGATGATATACCTAAATCAATTAGAGATAAGGTAAATATTATAGCGCCTAGACAAGTAAATGAGGTATTAAAAAATGCATTAATTGGAGAGGATACTAATGAGAATTAAGCAATCAGAATTTATAATTTCTGCTGTAAAAAGGCATCAATATCCTACAGATAATAGAGTAGAAGTTGCATTTGTTGGAAGATCTAATGTAGGTAAGAGTTCACTAATTAACTCGTTAACAAATAGAAAGAAATTAGCTAAGGTTAGTCAAACACCAGGAAAAACAAGGCTAGTAAACTTCTTTTTAATAAATAACGATTTTTATTTAGTAGATTTACCTGGATATGGATATGCCAAAGTATCGAAAGCAGAGAAAGAAAGCTGGGGAAAGACTGTAGAAATGTATCTTACAGGAAGAGAACCTTTAAAGCGTGTTGTGTTGCTTGTGGATTCAAGACACAAACCTACTGCTGATGATATTATGATGCATGAGTGGATTAAACATTTTGGATATGATGTTACTATTGTAGCCACTAAAAGTGATAAGCTTACAAGAAATAATCTTAAAAAAAGTGAAAAGGTAATAAGAGAAACATTAAAGCTAACATCAGATGATAAATTATATTTTTTCTCATCTTTAAATAAAGAGGGAAAAGATGAGCTTATTGATAATCTGTTCTTGGAATTTGCAACAGATATTGACTAGAGAAGTTATAATTTAAATAGTTAAAATTAGAAATTAAAATATAAAGTGAGGATTCAGATAGTGTACTATTTGGATTCTCACTTTATATTTTTGTAGTGTTATCTATATATTAAAACATGTGTTACTATTTATTAATTTAACTGGATTAATTAGTAATAAGGAGAATTTTTATTATAAATTTTGTATCAAAAGTTTTGAGTAGGAATAGTATATATTATAAAAAGAAAATAAATATTTCCAAGGAGGAATAAATATGGAGATGAATGATATCCTAAATGGTTTAAATTCTAGTGATGATGGATGTAGTGATACTTCAACAACAACTAGCAGCTGTGGAAGCTTTGGTTTTAATCCAGGCTTCAATAATGGACCAGGTTTTGGAGGACCAGGATTTGGTGGAGGATTTAGCAGTTGGATTTGGATTTTATTAATATTATTCTATGGTGGATGTGGAACAAATAGCTTCTTAGGTGGAGGCGGTTACGGATGCGGAAGAAACACTTGCTGTGAGCCAAAGAGAGATGATTGTTGCTATAACAATAACAGAGGAAATTGTGGTGGGGGAATATTTGGTAACTGCTCATCATATCTATTCTTATTAGTAATCTTATTTATCTGTAATGGATTTGGAGGAAACAACTTTGTAGGTCCTTTTGGAGGCCAAGGTTTTGGTGGAGGATTTAGCGGAGGATTTAATCCTTGTGACAACCTAGGTTGTGGAACAACTTGTTAGAATTCTTAATTTTTAGGAAGGAGAGATGAATTATGTCTAAAAAGAAGAAGAAATATTGCTGTGAAAAGAAAATGGATGAATGCTGTAACTATAACCAAGGTTGTGCCGTAGGAACTGGAGGCGCTGGATGTACTCCAATTATATTCTTATTAATTGCTTGGGCAGCTGGATTATTGAACTGTAATAAATCATATCTAATTATTTTACTATGCTTATTATGTGGAGGCAATTTTGCTAGTATTTTAGGCGGCGGAAATTGCAATAATTCTTGTTGCTAGTATAGTGGATGGAGGACTTATATATGTCCTCCAAAAAAATGCTTTAAAACATAAACATTTTTTTTACATATACATATAATAGTCATAGGTAATTATACTTTGGGAGGATTTCTAATGGCTAAACATAAACGTAGGGAACAACAGCCAGTAATGAATGATAATAACATGAATAATAATAATAACAATAATCCCTTTGGAATAGATCCTGCACAATTAATGGGGTTATTAGGTGGCAATATTGATATGAATGCTATGGGTAATATGTTAGCATCAATGAACACAAATGGTTTTAACTTAGGAAATTTAGGACCAATAGCAAAAATGGCAGGTTTAAATTTAGGAAATAATTTTCAACAGGAAAATAGAAACAATAATGCAATGAATGGAAATATTAATATGCATCCCAATAGTATGAATGGGAATTTTAATATGGGACAAAATATGAATTATTCTAATAATAGCAATCCAAATGTTAATTATAAGAATCAGACTCAGAATGAGAAAAATAGTAAAAATACTGTAAACAATAATGGAAAAGATAATACTTATGATAGCAATTTAGAGTTTCTAATGTCTTTAAGAAGCTTTGCTCACCCAAATAGAATAAAGTTTATTGATAGAATGATAGAACTTTATAAAAGTGGTGCTTTCAAAGATATTTAAAAATATATGTATATAAAAAGAGAAACTGTCAATAATATTAATGTAGCAGAGAAAATAATCTCCTACAAGCTTAATGAAAAAATTATTTTATTAAGCATCCCCCCATCCCCCTTTTAGGCCGCATATAGCGGCCTTTATTTTTTAGATAGAAAATCATAAGATTATAAGTTAGTTATCGCAAAAGTTTTTATATAAGATTATAATTATATACAGGAATATAGAAGAAATAATCTGCTTGAAAATCTATTTTGAATCTTCTATAGATATAATTTTAAAGTAATTATTTTCCTTTTTTAAATCAAGGTTTAATACTAATTCATCTTTATCACTTTCAAGCCCCTTAAGTTTATTTTTTTCAAATGAAATTTTCCATTTTAGTGCTGTTACTTCACCTGAATCATTCCATTCATAATCATAAAAGAAAGCATTTTGAAATGCATAAGAATAACTATCCTTATCTAAATTCCATAATAGAGATAGTTGTTTTTTATTTATTGAATTTGAAAATATATCCGGAATTTCATCAAGAATATAAGGTACTTCAAGTATATTTATAAACTTATTTATTGAATCTAAACTTGGAATACTAATATTCTCTTTTGTAGTATCCAAAATAGTATCATTAATTAACATAAAACTATTAAATGAAGAAATTCCTTCTGATGATGAAATTAAATAGCACTGAGGTGTTTTTGAATTCTTAGAGTCAAGTATACCAAAAATATTTTTATTACTAGAATATATTTTAGATAATTTTTTATCTTTCCAGGTAAATAAATAGAATGCACTTTTATTGTTCTTAAAACCTTGAATCATTATTTCAGGAATATTATCTCTTGAAATATCATTAATAATAAAATTAGGATTCCAATGATTATTATAAGTAAAAAGTATATTATCATCTATTTCATTTGATAAGTATTGATCATTGTTTAAAAACATTATGTTAAAATCAACTTTATTTTCGCCAACTATTTTTTGTATTATCTCATCTTTTCCATCATTATTTAAATCTATTTTAATATCTTTATTCATGCTTATAGGATTAATAGTTTCTATTATTTTTTGTTTGCTAGCTGAAAAATAATATATTGTAGTTCCTATGAATAATAAAGTTAAAAAAAAGAATATAGTTAATAAAAAATTTTTTTTTATAATTAAAATTTTCATTATGTATCACCTCAATTAATTATATGTAATTAATTAAATTTAATTCAAAATTTAAATTTTAATATTGATCTTTTAGAAAATAAAAAACTATAAATTTCAAATAAAATATAATTACTTGAAATTTATAGTTTAATAATTTTATTGACAGTCTTTACAATAACCATAAAAATACAACTGATTTGAAACTATCTTGTAATCTGTTTTTTCTTGAGCTATAGAATTTAAATTGTCAAGAATATCAATTTTAAAATCATCAACCTTACCACAAGAGATACATTGTAAATGTGGATGAGGATATGAAGTACCATCATATCTAAAGTTGCCTTCGCCAACATTTATTTCTTGTATTAACCCAACTTCAGCTAATGTCTTAAGCGCTTTATATACAGTAGCTAAACTCATAGTTGGATACTGTACATGAATTTGATTATAAATTGTATCAGCCGAAGGATGGGCAGTTGTATTTATTAGGCAGTTATATACTGCAAGTCTTTGGGGAGTTAATTTAAGCTTTTTTTCTTTAAAGATAGAAGCTATGTTATCCATTAATAAACACCTCATTTAATTGTAATCTATATACAAGTTATAACATAAAAATACATAAGAAGTCAATTGAAATGATTAATATTATTTACAAATAATAATTATTATTTAAAATATAATAATTATTTGCCAATAATTTATTAAAAAAACATTGTACACTAAGGTAAAGTCTGCTAAAATATATATGAAGAGAAAATTGTTAATAAATTAACAAGCTTATTAAGAATTTTAGTAATAAGATAACTTTTTTAATAAAATTTATGTTTAAATTGAATTATTAAAATTTTATTACAAAATTCGAGCTAAGGCCTATGATAAAAAATGCAATATATGTACAAGGAGGCGTATCTTATGGCTAAGTATAAAGTTGGGGATGAATTAATAATAGTTAATGACCCAAGCAAAGATAACAAGAAATTAAAGGAATTAACTCATTTAACGGTTGAAGATGACTTTGCACAAATATCATGGGGAATTAAAATACTAGAAGTAGAGTATGATAAACCAAATGTAACATTAACTTATAAGAATTTTGATGGACAAAAGAATAAAGTTTTTGCTGAATGTAGAGATATAGAGAACTTTGATAAAGAAAAAGTTTTAGAAAAAGCATTGCTTAAAGCTTTTCAAAATGAAATAATTAATATTTCAGTTTTTAAAAATAATTAATATATTGAATATAATAAATAGAGGTGGTAGCTAGATTAGCTACCATTTCTATTTATAAAGTAATATTTACTGTAAAATCTTTACTTATATGACATTATGTAATATAATTAGTATCATAAAATAATTGGTATAAAGAGGTAGGGGTTATGAATAAATGTCCTTTTTGGTCTACTACAAAAGAAAAATTTGAATGTTATAGAGAATGTCCTATGTATATTACAGAAGAGTCGATTGGGGAAGATGATGTATGTGTATTTAAGGAATGTTCTTTATCAACTAGAATTGACTTTAAAGAGATTATAAAAGATGATTATGAATTTTTAAACTTATCAATGTATGAAGAGGAAAAGAGTTCTAATCGTAACTATTAGTAAAGTGATTTTAATATAGTCATTCTACTGAAATTGAAAAGATTTATATATTATTAAAAAAGTTGATTACTGAATAGTAATCAACTTTTTAGTTTATGGTTAAAATTGATTCTTATGATTCATAAGAATCAGTATATTTATGAAGTAATGTTTGCTTTAATGACCATAGATTTTCTGATAAATCTACATAATATGTATGTGGATTTTCAAATCTTAATACTTCAGACCATAGTTTATTTGTCTCTACTTTTGCAAATTCCTTTATATCAAGAACGCTAGGGGATTCATAAACACATTTACCAGATTTAAATATTTGTACTTGTAAATCTTTAGTATAGTAATTTTTTAATTTTTTTCTCTTCCAAGTATGAACAGGATTAAAAAGAACTAGTGGTTCACTTTCATTTATAGTTTCATTACGTAAGGCTATTAAATCAGCTAAAGCTTTATCAGAAGATTTATCAAATATTCTAATTATTTTTTTAAATCCTGGATTTGTTATTTTTTCATCATTTTCACTTATTTTAATTTTAGGGATTATTTCTTCATCTTTCTCTAAGGCTACTAATTTATAAACGCCACCAAATACTGGTTCGGATTTAGCTGTTATAAGTCGTTCACCGACTCCAAAAGAGTCTATTTTAGCACCTTGATCTAAAACATCTTTTATTATATGTTCATCAAGGGAGTTAGAAATTACAATTTTACAGTCTTCATATCCAGCCTCATCTAATAATTTTCTTGCACAAGATGTTAAGTATGTAATATCTCCAGAATCTATTCTAATACCTTTAGGTCTTTTTCCAAGTGGTTTTAAAATTTCGTCAAATACTTTAATTGCATTAGGGATACCTGATTTTATTACATTATATGTATCTATTAATAGTACGCAATCATCAGGATATATTTCAGCCCAAGCTTTAAAAGCATCATATTCAGTGTCAAATAGTTGAACCCAACTATGAGCCATTGTACCTACAGCAGGAACATTAAACATTCTATCTGATATTGTACAAGCTGTTGAACTACAACCACCAATGATAGCAGCTCTAGCACCATAAATTGCTCCATCATATCCTTGTGCTCTTCTTGAGCCAAATTCCATTACAGGGCGATTTCCTGCAGCTCTGCAAATTCTATTAGCTTTTGTAGCAATTAATGTTTGATGATTAATTGTTAAAAGTATCATTGTTTCGAGAAATTGTGCTTGAATGACAGGACCACGAACTGTGACAAGTGGTTCATTAGGGAATACAGGATTACCTTCTGGAACAGCCCAAACATCACAAGTAAATTTGAAATTTTTTAAATAGTCAAGAAATTCTTCAGAAAATGTATTTTTATTTCTTAAATATTCAATATCATCTTCTGTAAATGATAAATTATTCAGATATTCGATTAATTGTTCGATACCAGCCATTATGCAGTATCCGCCACCATCAGGAATTCGTCTGAAGAACATATCAAAATATGCTATTCTATCTTTAAGACCCCTATCAAAATAACCATTTCCCATGGTTAATTCATAAAAATCAACAAGCATAGTTAAGTTTCTTTCATCTGTTACATTAAATTTAGATTTATTATTCATAATAATCTCCTTTAAATAAAATACATAAAACTATTGTACCTCTATAATTCTTTGATTACAATATAGTTACTTGATAGTTAATATATGAATTAAAAATTTTAAAGAAATTATATGAGTAGATTTCTAACAATTCTATAAAATGGATAGAATTAAATAGAATAAAAAGAAAGAGGGAAAAGATTTTTGGGGTATAGACTTGATAGATACCAAATGAAGGCAGTAGAATCAGAAGATAGAAATGCACTTATTGTTGCTGCTCCAGGTTCAGGAAAAACTACTGTAATAATAAATAAAGTTAACCATTTGGTTTCAAATAAAAAAATTCAAAATGGAAAAATAATAATAATTACTTTTACGAAAGCAGCTGCTCAAAATATGAAGAAAAGGTATGAAGATGCTTTTAATAGAGATACTTCGCCTTTTTTTGGTACTTTTCATGGGCTATTTTATAAAATGCTTTTAAGAACTGGAAAAAATATTGAAATAGTAGAAGGTAGTATTGTTCATAAAATTGTAAGCAATGTTTTAAGTAAATATTTTGATGAAGTTAATGAAGATAAAATAAAAGAAGTTATAAACAATATTTCTTTATATAAAACTTCTAGATTAGATTTAAAGGAATTTAAACCATCTCTTACAAAAGAAATATTTGAAGAAGCATTAGAGAATTATGAACTATATAAAAAGCAATATAATAAATTAGACTTTGATGATTTAGCGATAGAAGTTTTAGAACTTCTAAGAAAAGATAAAAATATGCTTTCATCATATAGAAAGTTGTTTAAATATATATTAGTCGATGAATTTCAAGATTGTGATGAAATGCAAGTAGATTTTTTGAAATTAATTAATGAAGGAGAGGAAAATTATTTATTTGCAGTTGGAGATGAAGACCAATGTATATATTCATTTAGGGGATCTAAGCCGGAATATATGGTTAGTTTTGACAAAATATTTAAAGGTGGTAAGAAGTATTATTTATCTATAAACTATAGAAGCAGAAAAAATATAGTTGAAAAATCAAAGGATGTTATAACTTTTAATAAGGAAAGAAATAATAAAGAAATTAAATGGAATAGAGATTATGAAGGGATTATTAAATGGTATGCTTCATATAATGAAAAATTACAAGCAGAAAATCTGGTAGATATAATTTCAGAAAATAAGAATCTTGGTGATAGATATGAAGATAATGCAGTACTGTATAGAACTAATATGGAGTCGATGTCTATAATAGAGGTTCTCACTAAAAGAAAAATTCCATTCACATTACTTGATAGAGAATATAATTTTTTTGAACATTTCATATGTAAAGATATAATTGCATATTTAAAATTATCAACTAATCCTTTAAATAGAGAGAGCTTTTTGCGGATAATTAATAAACCATTTAGATATATAAGTAAAGGAAATATAGCATATATAAAAAATTATGAAAGAGAAGATAATCCTTTTGATATAATAATAAACAAACAAGATACCCCACCTTTCCAAAAGAAAAAACTAGATGAATTAAAAAGGGATATTAATTATTTAAATAAAATTTCACTATCATCAGCAATTGCATATATAGTTATGGATTTAGGGTATATTGACCATTTAAAAGCTTATGCAGAAAAATTTAATCAGAGCATAGAAGATTTGGAAGATATAGTTGAAGAATTTAAGCTATCAGCAGAAGGGTTTAAAACTATATTTGAATTTTTAGCTCATATTGAGGAAGTGAGTAAGACAATAGAAGAAAGCAAAAAAAAAACAAAAAGAGAAGGGGTTATACTTAGTACAATTCATGGTGTAAAAGGAATGGAATTTAAAAATGTATATATTATAAATTGCTGTGAAGATACGATTCCTCATTCATCTAGTAAAGATACAAACTTAGAAGAAGAGAGAAGACTCTTTTATGTTGGAATGACTAGAGCAATAGATAATTTATATTTATTTTCACCAAGGAATAGACGTGGACATTTTAAAGATGTTTCAAGATTTATAATTGAAGGAAAGTTAAATGATATGCCTATGGATACTTATGGATTTAATGTACATGATAAAGTAATACATAGAACTTTTGGAGAAGGTGAAATAGAAGAATTAAAAGATGATAAAATAACTATAAGTTTTGATAATATTTTAAGGAGTTTTTCACTTAAAATATTAGTGGAAAATAATTTAATCTATAAAGCTTAAAAAAGATCAAGTTGAAAGGATTAAAGAAAAATATTTTAGAACTAAATCTGGGATAGGATTTTTAAAGAACTTATACTTATAGAGTTAAATGAAATTGCTAATACTAATTAAGAAAATATAAAAGAATATAGAATAGTTATGAGAGAACACATTATGCATAGTTTAAAATAGCATAATGTGTTATTTTGGTGAATATTGTATAATTTTATTATAAATACTATAATAATGAATATAATGTATTATTTTGAATGGAGGGATAATAATGAAAAACTTTAAAAAATTAATTTCAGCATTACTTCTGCTAATGTCTATAACAATTGTAAAGCCAATGGAGGCTAATGCTGCTTACTGGAAACAAGACTCTAATAATCATTGGAATTATGTTCAAGATAATGGATGTAATGCAGTAGGTTGGAGACAAGTTGATGGAAAATGGTATTACTTTAATGAAAATGAAGTAATGCAAACTGGATGGATAAGTGATCGAGGAAATTGGTACTATTGCTATGGGGATGGTTCATTAGCAACTAACACAACTATTGATGGTTGCTATTTAAATGGAAATGGAGCATGGACTACTGCACCAAGTGCAAATAATATAGCAACAACTACTAGTGTTGGACAAACTAATAATAAGAGCCAAATGGTTTACATAACTGCTACAGGAAAGAGATATCATAGAATAGCTAAATGTGGAAATAGCAAATATGTTAGTCAAACAACATTAGAAGATGCACAAAATAGGGGATTAACTGCTTGTGGAAATTGTTGGTAAAAAATTACATAATTAATAAAATAGGGATAATATGAATTATCTCTATTTTACTAAAATACATATCTAATAATATAAGTACAGATATTATGAATATCATATATCTAAGATTAAATTAATTGAAATTATTTGTAGAAGTTTAATAAAATAGTTGAAGTTAATATAATAATGTACTATAATTATATTAACAAAGGAAGAATTAACTGAGTTAATTTTATATTAAATATATACATTTTCTAATGGATTATGTTTACAGGTCGATTAGTAGATAAATGTATTGGAGCGGATTACGTTAGCGAGTCGGCTTCTTTTTGTTTGCAAAGATATAATAATTCACAATTTTAATATCATATGATATTATTATCCTAATAGGTATAAATGGGGTGGATTTTATGACAGCAAAGCCAAAGAATAAAAATAAATATATTCTATTTATTGATGAAACAGGAGTTTCGGATATAGACTCTGAAGATAATTTTTCATTACTAGGAGTAATCTGTGAATATAAATATAGTGTTGATATAAATGAAGAATGTGAATTGAAGAGAAAAATAGATAAATATAAGAAGGATATATTTGGTAGAAGTGATTTAGTAATTCACTTGTTAGATATAGAAAGAGGAACTAAGGCGTATTCAAGAATAGATAAAAATGCTAGAAAAAAATTTATGAATAAGCTATATAACTTGCTAAAAGATATTAATTGCACAATAATATCTATAACTATAGATAAGAAAATGCTAAAAAAATATTATAGTCCAACAAAAGATCCTTATGTTATAGCATTTTCACATTTATTGCAGTGCTTTTATTCATTTATAACTAAAAACCCTACTGAATCTGCAAGAATAGTAATAGAAGCTAGAGATGATAAGGCTAATCTAAGTGTTCAAAAAGCTTTTTTTGATGTTTTTAATAATGGAGGAGCTTATTTAAAAGTAGATGAAACAATTAGAAATAAAATAAGTGGATTTATTATGGCGGAAAAAGGTGATAATATTTATAAATATGGATTGGAATTAGCTGACATGTTATGTAATCCTTTATGGAGAGTTAAAAACGGAAAATTTGAGGTAAGTGAAAGATTTATTTCTAAAAGAGAATATGGAAATAAAAATAAAATATTTGATTCGGTAGTAAATAAGATATATTGTGATGTGAGTAAAGACGATATTTCTAATTGGGGGTTTGTTAAAATACCAATCTTAGAAAAGACTGATTTAATTAAGGAAAATAAATTATTAAGAGAGCAATTAAAAATTAAAGAAATAGAAATTGCTAGAAAAGAAAAGGAAAATAGGAAGTTGTTAAAAAGAATAGAAGATTTAGAAGAAAGTATAGAATTTGAAGCAGCTGCTGACACATATGAAACTAAAGGCATAGATGAAAATTTAGAACATATAAAATAAGTTTATAGTTAAGTAAAGTAATTATAAATTAGAATTTTAAATAGTATATAAAGAATTAATAATACATACTTAAAAATTTTGATTAATTATAGTATACAATTAAAAATAATGGGTTGATATGGTATAATATAGATAATATGAAAATATTATGAATTATATAAATATGTTTTAATAGCTCAGGCAATCTTTTTGTTTCTATCTAGTATTAGAGTTTTAAACATATTTTATGCTATTCAGGATATAAAAGGGGGAACTATTATGAAAAAGATTGGAATAATAGCAGCAATTGGAGTACTTGGAATAGGAATTGGGGTTGGAATGGCAATAGTTAATAGTAAAGTTAATAAGGAATTGTTAAATTTAAAAATAAAGTAAGTTATTAAATAATGCTAGATAGTTAAAAATACTATCTAGCATTTATCTTAATAATCATGATTTTTAATTATATTTTCTAAATCATCTAATTTATTTAAAGATTTACAATCATTTTTTATATCGCTATATAATGCAATTATACCTTCTTTACTCATTAATGGATTCTGATCTATTAACAGTTCTAAACACTTTCGTTCTCTAGCTATATAATAATTATTTATAATATAATCATGAGCAATTATTAAAAGTTTCCATAAGTCTACTGGAATTTCCATATGTAATTTATTTTGATCTAGTATATTTTCTATTTGGATATATATTATCTTGTTAATATTATCTTTTGAAATACGATTATTAATAAACTCATAATTTTGTGGAGAAGATAGAATATTATTTCTAAAAACAGATAAATCATATAAGCCTTTTGAAAGC
>ERZ1036424.444-NODE-444-length-17062-cov-4.223085_pt1 | contig 17062 bp, 15 predicted proteins | sample MGYA00514221_ERZ1036424 | MGnify/ENA primary metagenome ERZ1036424 (study PRJEB33795, sample SAMN09464939) | human gut metagenome | host: Homo sapiens | place: USA: Stanford, California | collected 2016-11 | study: EMG produced TPA metagenomics assembly of the...
TTTTTCAGGTATTCCTCTTCCCTTATGATATGCTCTTTCATCAGGAACTATCATTGATAATGCATCAACTACATCTCCATTTAATAAAATATCTAATTTTACTAACTTAGTTCTAATATATCCTTTAAATTCATAATCTAAAGATGCATATCCTCTAGTTCTAGATTTTAATGTATCAAAGAAATCATATATTATTTCATTTAGTGGAATGTCATAATTTACAACTGCCCTTGTTTCCTCTATATATTGCATATCAATATATGTTCCTCTTCTATCTTGGCAAAGTTCCATAACAGCCCCAACATAATCTTTAGGTGTTATTATAGATGCTTTAACAACAGGTTCTTCCATATAATCTACTTCTGTCATTTCTGGAAGATTAGTAGGGTTAGTTATTTCTAATACTTCTCCATCTGTCCTAATTACTTTGTATATAACCGATGGTGCTGTAGTAATTATATCTAAATTAAATTCTCTTTCTACTCTTTCTTGAATTATTTCCATGTGTAATAATCCTAAAAATCCACATCTAAATCCAAAACCTAATGCAATTGAAGTTTCTGGTTCAAAGCTTAAAGCTGCATCATTTATTTGTAATTTTTCTAAAGCTTCCTTTAATTCATCATATTTAGCTCCATCAACTGGATATATACCTGAATAAACCATAGGAATAGCTGGTTTATATCCTGGAAGAGCCTTTTCTGTTGGTCTTGCTGCATCTGTTATCGTATCACCAACTCTGGCATCTCTTACATTTTTAATCGAAGCTGTTACATATCCAACATCACCTGCATTTAGTTGTCCTATAGGTAAAACATTTGGAGTAAATACACCAACTTCAGTTACATCATAAACTTTATTAGTTGCCATAAGCTTGATTTTATCTCCAATTTTTACTTTTCCATCTACAACCCTTATTATACATACTACGCCTTTATAACTATCATAGTATGAATCAAAAATCAATGCCTTTAATGGAGCTTCTTCATCTCCATCTGGTGCTGGTATGTTTTTTACTACTGATTCTAATACATCTTTAATATTTAATCCAGTTTTAGCCGAAATCATTGGCGCTTCTTCTGCATCTATTCCTATTACATCTTCTATTTCTTGCTTAACTTCATCTGGTCTTGCTGATGGTAGATCAATCTTATTAATTACTGGTGCAATCTCTAAATCATTATCTAATGCTAAATAACAATTGGCTAAAGTTTGTGCTTGAATCCCTTGTGTTGCATCCACAACTAATACTGCACCTTCACATGCTGCCAAACTTCTAGAAACCTCATAATTAAAGTCTACATGTCCTGGAGTATCAATTAAATTAAGTATATATTCTTGTCCGTCATCTCTTCTATATATAAGTCTCGCTGCTTGAGACTTTATTGTAATACCTCTCTCTTTTTCTATCTCCATATTATCTAGAACTTGTTCTTCCATTTCCCTTTTAGTTAAGGTTCCTGTAGTTTCAAGTAATCTATCCGCAAGGGTTGATTTACCATGATCAATATGTGCTACTATTGAAAAATTTCGGATATGTTTTTGTCTTTCACTTTTCATATGCTAACTGCTATTTATAAATACAGCAGTTTCTTCACCCCCGTTATAATTAAATCAGCTAAATTATAACATACATCTATTTGAAATGGCTATTAAAAATATATTTTCCATTAAAACAAATTTACTATTGTATCTTTAGCACCTTTAATTTCTTGAGTTATATTTTTAAATATTACTTGTATTTTATCAACAAAAATTGATCTATTAGTTATTTTAAAATCTTTTTCACCTAGTCTTACTAATATATCCGAGCCATCTTCTTTATATATTTTAACCGCTGAATTATCCTTAATAAAATTTGAAAAATCTTCTCCAAATTCTTCACTAACCATTTTATAATTTTCATTTGTATTCCCAAGTGGAGATAGTGATTTTGTATTTATCAAATCCACTTTAATAATACCAATTAATACAGATAACAGTATTAAAACTGCAGGAAATACTTTTTTAAATATATAACTTTTAAAAAACTTTTTCATTCAAATACCTTCTTTGTATATTTTCTAAAAATTCATCTAAAATTAATAGACTATATCTGTTGTTTAATCTTATGATATTTGAATTCTTTCCTTAATCAACTTTTATTATTCATTTTACTATTTTCTATTTAATATTTCAGCAATTACTCTAGCCATACACTGTGCAGTAACTTTTGATTCTTCTGGTGTATTTGTGTTCGACCCTATTTCAAATAATAAACTCCCATCACTTTTGCTTTGATTAAATGCACCTTTTCCCCTATTATAAGTTAATATTTTTCTAGGTAATGTTGGAAATAATTCTGATGTCTTATTAAATACTTTTTCTGTTAATTCTTTATTTTTTTCATATCTTGTGCTATTTTGGGCATTAACAAACATTATTTTTGAAGCACTAACTCCATTAATCTCTGTTGTTGTTGCAGCTTTGTCATTTAACGAATCTCTATGCAAATCAATTATCATTTTGAAATCTCCATATTTTTGTAGATATTTATCTACTGTTTCAGAAGATCTTGAATAACTGTCATTATATGTTACACTATGATCAGTTTTATCATGTATTACTGATATCCCATAGTTTTCTTCTAATTCTTTTGCAAGAACATCGCCTACTCCAACTACATTCGTATTCTCATCTTGACTATCAGTTTGAGTATCTGAATAATTTTCATGTGTATGTGTATGATATATCAGTATTTCTGGTTTTGATTGATCTATTTCCTTTTTAAGTGTAGGATCATATATATTTGTAGCTGTACTATTATTATTAACTGAAACTTTAGATATACTATCATCATTAATTTCAAATTGGTTAAATGTAAATATTGAATCTTCACTTGAAACATTCGAATTATTAAAAAAGCTAAGTTCGTTTTCTAAAATTCCTTTATAACTTAACTTATTTAATCCAAACACTTCAAAACATATGTTACTTAATGATAGCTTATTTTCAGCATAAGCTCCTTCATCATATACCTGAGACTGTATAATAGGCATTCCCAAATTTAGTAATTGTACATATGCTAAAGCTCCTCTTTCTTTATTATCTTTTAAAACACCTATTAATCTAACAAAAAATATTATTACTAAAATAATCAATATTGTTACACCTATATTTATATTGAATTTTGGCTTATTATTTTTTCTAGTCTGATTAGTTCTTTTTTTTCCTCTAGTATAACTATACAACACTCAAATCCCTCCTTAACTATCCTTATATTTATATTAATTAATTTACATAATTATTATAAAAATATAAATTTTATTTTAGGAGGCGTATATTTCTACTTTTGTATTCCAAGTAAATCTTCAGTTCTATCCATCATATATTTATATGAATCATAAATTCCTTTATTATAGAATTCTATTGCTAATTTATCCATAAAAAATTCTAATATCATATTTGCTCCTAAATCCCCCAGTTCTTCATCTCTTTCTTCATAAAAATAGTTCTTAATTTCATCATTTAATTCCTCTCTTTTTTCCTTTGTTAATTCAAACTGTTTCTTCATAAATATTAAAATCTCCTTTTATTTAATTTTTATAATAATAAGACCACAAGATAACGTTCAGCCTATACTGATACATTTCTCGTGGTCTCAAATTAAGCCCTCCACTTCTAAAAGTGTGGTATATTATATTTGTATTCTTCTTTAAATATATTATACCATAATATAGAATTTTAAACTAGCATTTTGAATTTTTATAAAAACATAATCTATGTTTTATATAGGGCTTTTTATGTTTTATACAAATTTATATTATACCCAATCTACCCTATAAATTTATTTATTTCTTCCATATTCATATTAGGTTGTATTGCCATATTTATTCCATTTGCAATTATTTTTGATAAAGAATCAACAACTAAATCTATATCTTTTGGAGTAACTATCATATTTCCCATTTCTTCTGATGATAATATTTCTCTAATAAGATTTGATTTTTCCTCTTTATCAAGTGATTTCAACATTTTGTAAAAATCACTTCCACTAGTACTTCCTTTAATTAATGAATCTGATACTAAATCTATAGTATCATTTGCTATAGTTACAGCATCTACAACTGTAGGAACTCCAATTGCTATAACTTTAACACCTAAATTCTCTTCATTTATTTGTTTTCTATTATTTCCCACTCCTGCTCCTGGTGATATTCCTGTATCTCCAATTTGTATAGTCTTATTAACTCTTTCAATTCTTCTTGCCGCCAAAGCATCTATACATATTACTAAGTCAGGTTTTATTTTATCAACAATCGCTTTAATTATTTCTCCTGTTTCAACACCTGTTACGCCTAAAACTCCTGGTGCTATTGAGCATACTGGTCTTACCGAATCATCTATAACATCTGGCATCACAGTTTTTAAATGCCTTGTTACCATTATTTTTTCTGTGACCTTTGGCCCTAGGGCATCTGGCGTAACTTGCCAATTTCCAAGTCCAACCACTAGTGCTGTTTTTTTCTCATCTATATTTATAAGTCTTTCTAAAACTTTTGCTACTACTTTAGAAACCTCATCCATTATTTCACCATCATAAGCTGTATACATTGGAATATCTATAGTAATATAATTTCCTTTTGGCTTTCCTAGCTTTTCCTCACCAACTTTATCCTTAACCTTTACAGTTGTTACTTTAATTTCTCCTTCTGCTTCTTCAATAACCTCAATTCCATCTATATCTTTTTCATCTTTATGCTTTTCTTTATAAATTTCTCTTGCTTCTAAAGCTAAATCTGTTCTAACGTTTACCATAACACACCTCACTATTATTTTATTCAATACTATTTTTCCTTTATGTTTTAATTTAATACTTGAATTACATAACTTTCGATGCTATAATAAGGTTTGTTGAATATGAACTCGTACGCAGATTTCCCCAAAAACTGCAGAGACCCTATAAAATTTTAAGGGGGTGAATTAAGAATGGCAAATATAAAATCAGCAAAGAAGAGAATATTAGTTACTGAAACTAAAACTGCTAACAACAGAATGGTTAAATCAGCTTTAAAAACTGTTATCAAAAAGTTCGAAGCTGCAGTAGATGCTAAGAACGTTGATGAAGCTAAAACTTTATATACATCAGTTGTTAAGTCATTAGATATGGCTACTACTAAAGGAGTAGTTCATAAGAACATGGCTGCTAGAAAGAAGTCAAGATTAGCTGCAAAATTAAACGCAATGGCATAATCTGATAAACCCACCAAATGGTGGGTCATTTTTTTATTTTTTAACTGTTAGTGTATTAATTAAAAGAAATTCCATTTCCATAGTTTTATCAAGCCCTGTAGACTTTAACTTTCTTTCTGTATCTACACATAATTTTACAAGCTCCATTAATTGCTTTTCTGTAAACCTTCCACTTTGTCCCATTAATTTTTCACATACAAACTGTGGTAATCTAAGTTCTGAGATAAAATTATCTACTCTTTTACCTTCAACCATACCAATTTTTATTTCATATAATCTTGAAAAATGTTTTTCTATTGCATTTATTATAAGCATATGCTGATCTGATTTATACAATATATCTTTCATAACATCAATTGCTCTATCAATCTTCTTTTGAGCTATTAATTCCACTAAATCAAAAATATCATCTTCATTAGAATTTGAAATTAATAAATCTATATCTTGTTTTTTTATTTCTCTTCCTTCTGAATATGCTATAAGCTTATCTACTTCTCGTTTTATAATATCAAAATTATTTTGAACCTTATCACAGAAATACATAAGTTCAGTTCTTCCAATTGCTTTCCCATTATCCTTAAATATATCTCCTACTTTTTTTATATATTTATCCCTTTTTAATTTATCGCAATAAACTACTACTGTTGTCTTTCCTAAAGGTATCAATTTTTTATTTTTATTTGGCTTATCCCTCTTATCCTTACATATGTAATACATGATTAATGTAGTATATGGTGGTATATCAGTAACATAACTTTTTAGTTCATTATAAGTTTTAGTACTTGAAGAATCACTTTTATCTTGTAAAAAATTAGCCCTATATACAAGTACAATTTTCTTTTCTCCCATAAAAGGCATAGTTTCACATGCATTCATAATATCATCAAAATTTGTATTCATTCCATCTATTTTAATAAGATTTAATTCTTTTAGATTCTCATCTATTTGCTTTTTAATAATTAAATCTATACCATCTTTTATAAGTTCTTCATCTAAACCACAAAATATATATCCATTTTTTATATTCCCTTTTTCAACTTCTTTTTCATAAACTTCATAATTAATCAAAGCACTTATCCTTTCATCTCTATCTATAATCTTAAATTAAGAAAAATAAATCTTTCCTTTGACTATAAGTATTTTATTTGTGTTTCCATCTTTAAAATTTATTATATCATAATCCCTATATTCATTTTTACTTGTTGACATTTTTAATAAATATTTTTCTTTTGATGTAATTAAAAGAAAGTCTTTTTCTAATGCTTTTATATAACATTCTTCACTAATATTAAACGTTTTTCCTTTTTTATACACTCTGTTTGCAGCTGATATTTTAGAAAGTCTATTTAAATCAATCCCATCTTTATTACTTATTAGTATTCTATCTCCCTTATACGCAACTAATATTGCCCCTTCTTTATATGAATTTATATTAACAACTGGACTATATAATTGAATAATTAACACAATTATAAATATTCCTGGGATATATACAAATTTTTTATAGCCTTTCTTAAAAAAATAAAAGCTTATTAACATCATTATATAAAAAGATACCATATATTCATTACCATAAAACATTGGTAATGTAAACTGGTTAATTTTATCTAATGTCCAATCGAATATCTTTATTATATATAAATTTATATAACTTAAAAAATCAAATAATAAAGGAATTTTAAAAACAATTGGTAATATATTTCCCGTAACTACAATTATATCTATTAAGGGTACTAATACTAAATTCCCAATTATAAAATTCATTGAAAAATCTTTAAACACAAAAATCAAATATGGAAAAGTAAAAATTTGAGCGCTTAAAGTTAAACTTAAAGAATCTCGTATCTTCTCTGGAAGCCTATATAACTTATAATTAATTTTCTTATTATATAATATAATACCAAGTGTCGCCAAATAAGATAAGTCAAAAGAAATTTCAAAAATACTATATGGCTTAAAAATAGTTAAAATAATCGCTGATAAACATAATCCATTAATTGAACTATTGTTTCTCTTAAAAATTCTTGCACCTTCAACTGAAGCTAACATGATAAATGCTCTAATACTTGCATAATTATAACCTGTAAATACTACATATATTAGTGTTCCTAGAAGTCCAAATTTATCTCCAACAATCTTTTTTATAACTCCATATACTATTACAACATGCAATCCTGAAACACTTATACTGTGAATTATCCCAAAGTTTTTCATATCATCCTTGTCTTCTTCATCTAAATAATCCGAATATCCAAAAGCAATTGATGATATTAATCCCGCTTTTCTGCTCCCTAAATTTTCTTCTAAAAGGCTATAAATTTTCCTCTTTGTATCATATAGTCCGCTTAAAAAATCCCCATTGATTTTATTTATGTCATATGGAATTATCTCTCCTACAATCCCCTTACTTTTGTCTGAAATATTTTGAATCTCCCCAGTTATATAATATCTATCACCAGTATTTAAATTATTTAATTTTGATTTTAGTATTAAATTTTTACCTTCATAATCTACAATAACATTATAATTAGTCACTTTTAATATTCTTATTTCTCCATCCATTTTAGAATTTATATTATAATAAGATGAATTTATATATATTCCAATTAAAAAAAATAAAATCATTATAGAACTGAATCTTATACCACAATAATAAAACATAGCAAGAAAAAAGAAGCCCACAATAAATATTGAAAGCTCCTTAAAATCTTCATTTATTCCATAATAAATAGAACTAGTTGCTAGCACTAAAAAAATATATACTATTGGATTTTCTACATCTTCAATTTTCTTAGAAAGCATTTATATTCACCTCATTAATGAGTTTTGCCACTTTCTAAATAAAATTTCAAAAATAAGTAGAAATATTATTGTTCCTATAAATTCTATTAAAACTAAATTGCTCATTTCTATTTTTAGTAATAACGTCATTAAAACTATCGCTGTTATTATTAATAATAATGATACAATTCCTATTATAAGTTCTTTAGAATATTTTCTTATAGAAACATTACTATTGAATAGTACAAAAAACAACATAGATATAGATAAAATAGTTAATCCAATTAATTTACATGAAGAACCATTAACTTGATAAGTTAACCACATGATAATTGATGTAGTTATAATAGACCTTATTATTAACTCATTTTTACTAATATCACGTCCCTGATTAATTAATATTATTGGTGATAATATTAAAAATAAAATTCCATTTATAAATAATACATTCCAAACATCTAGAATCTCATTGGCACTTAAAACCATACTTAATATTAGAATTAATATTTCTGAGAGTACAGTTGTATAAAAAATATTAAAACCTCTATCAATATTTCTATCTAGGACCTTTGCAAAATCCCTTATCTTGAAAAATCCATCTAAATAATTCTTCTTAATATATACATCTGAAACTTTTTTTACAATTCCTGATGCATTACCTTTCCCTATTCCAACATTAGATAAATTAAGAGCTGGTAAATCACCTAATGTCTCACCTGTAGTTGCTACATTATGTCCATCTTTTACAAACATAGCTACTATTTTTGATTTAATCTCTGGGGTAACTCGGCAAAATACTCTAACCCTTGATAATAGATCTATAAGCTCCTTATGATTCAACGAATCCATTTCAATTCCTGCAACTACTTGATTATCATTTCTTATTATCTTAGCCTTTTTTGCATTTGTTATGGCACTTAATTTATTTTCCTCAGTAAATAAAATAGGAACTATTGCTTTATCTTTAATCAAATTTATACTATATTCAATATCATCTTCAAGAGGATTCTCTAAACCTATAATTCCAACAAAAACCATATTGCTTTCAATATTTTCCGACTTTGAAGGCTCATATGTAAAATTTCTATAAGCGAATCCTTGTGTAATTAATCCTTCTAACGATAAGTTCATGTCCACTTCTTTTATTGAAGCTCTATATTCATCTGTAAGTTCTTTTTCAACTCCATCTACCATAATATGTGTACATTTTTCTAGTACTCCATCTAAGTTTCCTTTTGTATTAGCCCTATATCTATTTTTCATTTTACTTACAACTGTTAAAAATCTTTTATCAGAATCTATTGGAATATCAAAAATCCTTTCATTTTTAACATCAATTTCAGATTTATATATTTTCTTTTTAGCAGCATATCTTAAAAATGCAATTTCAGATAATTCTCCTTTTCCATTATCTTCTGCTATATTATATGTAGAATTATTGCATATTAATGATATTTCCATTATTCTATCATATGTTATATCTCTAACATATGGACTTTCTACTGATATAACATTATTGTTAATAAATATTTTTTTTACAAACATTTCTTTTTTAGTTATTGCACCGACTTTATCCAAAAATAAAATATTAACATTCTTTATTAAATTAAATACAGAAAAATTAATTATATCAATATTTTCATCTGAAAATTTCTTAATTATTCCTTTAAAACTTATTATTGATATTATAGAAATTGGAAAACATCCAAGTGCAAACATAGCTGTTGCCAAGTTATTCATATCTTGTCCACTATAAAATAATAATATTCCAGATAGAGCTAAAACTACAAAATATGGTCCAATTCTTTTTAAAAACTTTCCAGATATTCCTTCCCCAAAATTATGTTTTCTACTACTTGCATAAGTAAGCATTGTAAGTAGTCTTCCAAGCTGAGTAGAATTACCAACGCTAACTACTATTCCTGTTCCTTCTCCTGCTTTTATTATAGATCCTTTAAAAAGGATATTTTTCATATCTGTAAGTGAATATATATTTCCATCTATTTTACTTTCAAATTTTTCTTTATAAAAATTTTCTCCAGTTATATTTTTTTCATCCACTTTTAAATCTTTAGCTGTTATTATTCTAATATCTGCTGGAACTAAAGAATCCCGACTAAATTTAACTATATCTCCAATAACTAGTTCTTCAGATCTAATTACTTTTTCTATTCCATCTCTTATTACTGTTGCATTTTCAGAGTTTATATTTTGTAATGCCCCAATCTCTTCATCCCTCTTAAAATTGTGAACTATTGTCAATATTAAATTCAATAGTAATAAACCTAATATAATCCCTGCAAACATATAGTATTTTAATGCAAAGAGAAATATTACTATTAATATATATATAATTGTACACTTATCTTTAATACCATTAAATATATGTTTAATAAGCCTATTTCCATTAGGTAAATCAAGTTTATTACTACCAAATCTCTCCTTTATTGCTTCACAGTCTTTTTCACTTAGTCCATTTTGAGCATTACTATTTAATAACTCAACTATCTGAGACCATGAATTATTACAATATTTATCCAAAAGAATCCCACCATCCCTAATCACTGCATTTATTGAAATATATAAATATTATTAACTTCTATTCCTACATAGTATAATTATAAATGTTAAGGTATTAAAAGGCAAAATAATTTAAATAATTTATTATTTTTTTGTCTTAGGGTTAAATATTAATGCCATTAAATATCCAAAGAATATGGCAGCTGTTATTCCTCCTGCTGCTCCTTTAATTCCTCCAGTAAAGGCACCTAAGAGGCCTATTTCTTTAACTTCTTTTATTACTGACTTAGCTAATGAATTGCCAAAACTAGGCAATGGAATTGTCGCTCCTGCTCCTCCTATTTCAACCAATTTATCATACCATCCAAAGGCTCCTACTATAGTTCCCAAAGTAACAAATACAACTAATATTCTTCCTGGTGTTAATTTAGTAGTATCTATTAAAATTTGTCCTATAACACAAATGAGGCCTCCCACTATAAATGCACTTACATAACCACCCATTAATAAATCCATTCCTTTCTACATTAATCTGATTATTTTTATTAACTTAACAATTCATCTCTATAGCAACAGCATGAGCTATTCCCGGGATTGTTTCTCCTTGAAGTGAAGATGTTGTACTCATAAGCGCTCCTGTTGAAACTAAGAGAACTTTTTTAATTTCTTTTTTCATTAACCTCTTGTACAAATACCCAGAAAACACAACTGCTGAACATCCACAGCCACTTCCACCAGACTCTGTATTTTGATTTTCATTATCAAAAATTTCTTTACCACAATCAATATGTTGTTCTTTAATATCATAGCCATACTCTAATATTAATTTATTAGCTAATTCTGTGCCTATTATCCCTAAATCGCCTGTAGCTATTACATCATAATCAGTTGGCTTTCTTCCTGTATCTTTAAAATGAGCAACTATAGTATCAACTGCTGCTGGAGCCATTGCTGCCCCCATATTATTTGCATCTTTTTGCCCAAAATCTTTAACTTTTCCAGTTGTGATATATGTAACTTCTGGATAATTTCCATAATGCGCAAGAACAATAGCTCCTGCTCCTGTTACTGTCCATTGAGCAGTCTGCACTCTCTGTGCTCCATATTCAAGAGGAAATCTAAATTGTCTTTCTGCAGAGCTAAAATGAGAAGAAGTTGCTGCGACTACATGATTTGCAAATCCTCCATCCATAATTATTGATGCTAAGCTTAAAGATTCAGACATAGTTGAGCACGCTCCATATAGTCCAAAAAAAGGTATACTAAATTCTCTAGCTGCAAAGCTTGATGAAATTATCTGATTTAATAAGTCACCAGAAAATAAATAATCTATATCAGTTTCTTTGAGTTTTGCTTTTTTTAGTGCTTCACTAATTGCAGTAAACATCATTTGGCTCTCAGCTTTTTCAAAACTATCTTTTCCAAACATATCATCGCCTAAAATTTGATCAAAATAGCTGCTTAATGGTCCTTCACCTTCTTTAGGTCCTACAATTGAATAAGTCGATATTATTTTAGGAGGATTCTCTAGTTTTACTGTTTGACATCCTAATTTTTTCTTATTATTATTCATAATTTACCTCCTATTATTTAAATAATGTAATTATATAATAAACGATTCCTACTATTACAGATGTACCTATTCCATATACTAAAACTGGACCTGCAATAGTAAACATTTTTGCTGCAACGCCAAATATAAATCCTTCTTTTTTGAATTCTATAGCAGGTGATACCATTGCATTTGAGAATCCTGTTATTGGCACTACGGTCCCCGCTCCACCAAAGTCAGCTATTTTGTAATAAGTTCCTGTACCAGTTAACAAAGCCCCTAAAAATATCATCAAAATTGGAACTAAAATTGCAACTTGTTCTTTGTCCATTCCAAAATTTAATGCAATATTATTAATTAACTGACCTACATCACAAATTAATCCACCAACTAAAAAAGCTTTTAAGCAATCTTGAAATATTTTTGACTTTGGCTCAACTTGTTTGGCCATGTCTTCATATTTCTTTCTTATTTTTGTTTCTTTAATTTCACTATTACTACTCATATTGCTCATACTCCTTATAAAAATATATGTATATATTATCTGTAAAATTTTAAAAATTAACTGTGTTATTTTATTCCAAAATAATAAAAACCAAAGCTTCTTATACTTAAGCTTTGGTCTTTATTATTGTTCTTCCAATTTTTTTCTCATCTGAGATAAAACTTTCTTTTCAATTCTTGATACCTGAACTTGACTTATTCCTAACATCTTAGCCACCTGAACTTGAGTTTTATCTTTAAAATATCTAAGCATTATTATTTGTCTAGCTTTATCATCCAAATTTCTTAAAGCCTCTTTAAGAGCAATTTTTTCAATAAGATTTTCATCTTCTTCACCTTTTTCACTTAATTTGTCAATTAAGAGAACTGGTGCTCCATCATCTTGATGTATAGTATCATATAAATATTGTAGGCTATTCGAAGATTCAATTGCTATTATTAGTTCTTCTTTATCAACACCTGAATATTCTGCAAGTTCATCTATTGTTGGTGATCTATCAAGTTTTTTAGTCAATTCTTCTTTATAAAAATGTATTTTTCTAGCTAAACTTTTAATATTACGACTTACCTTTATCATTCCATCGTCTCTTAAAAATCTTTTTATTTCACCTATAATCATTGGTACTGCATAAGTTGAAAATTTCACATTATAATTTAAATCAAAATTATTTATTGCTTTAACTAATCCAATTGAACCTATTTGAAATATGTCTTCATAATCATAACCTCTATTTAAAAACTTTTTGCTAATTGATGATACTAATGGTAAATTCATCTCTATAAGCCTATTCATTGCTTCAACATCACCATTTTTAGCTAAAGATAATAATTCTGGATTCTGGTCATAATTATATTCCTCTCGTCTAAAATTCTCTTTTTCCATATTATTTCACCTAACTCACTGAATTAAATTTTTTCTTAATTACAACCCTTGTACCAGTCCCCTTTTCACTTTCTACATTTAGTTCATCCATAAAAGTTTCCATTACAGTAAATCCCATTCCTGATCTTTCTAAGTCAGGACGTGATGTATATAATGGTTCCATTGCTTTATTAATATCTTCAATACCATTTCCACTATCTATAATAGATATACACACTTCATTATCATGAATTTCAGCTTCAATTCTTATTATTCCATCTTCTCTACTATCATAGCCATGTATTATAGAATTAGTTACAGCCTCTGATACTGCTGTCTTAACATCAGTTATTTCATCAATTGTTGGATCTAGCTGAGAAACAAAAGCCGCGACAGCAACTCTGGCAAAACCTTCATTTTGAGATTTGCTTACAAATTCAACACTCATCTTATTATCATACATGATAACCCCTCCATCTAAATGCACCTTACTGCATCATCTACAGTATCATACTTTTTAATAATCTTGTATAACCCTGCTAATTCAAACACCCTATCAATATTCTTATTAGCGTCAACTACACACAGATTTCCTCCTCTATTAGATATCTTTTTATATCTGCCAACTACTGCTCCAATTCCTGAGCTATCCATAAATGTGACTCCAGAAAAATTCATAATAACATTCTTTAAATTATCTCTATCAATTCTATCATCAATCTTTACCCTTACTTCTTCTGCACTATGATGATCTAATTCTCCACTTAACACTACTATTAAAGTGTCTTCTCTCTTATCAAACTTTAGGTACATATTAATCTACTCTAAAGGTATCTTTAGAGTACTCACCTCCCATTCATATTAATAGCTTCCATTCTCTTACCATATTTTAACATACTATTTTATTCAGCGTCAAACTATTTATTACATTTTTTTCTATTTTTAAATATTTTTTCTATAAAAAAATAAAAACTCAGTAATTTTTATATAATTACTGAGCTTAAAATTTCTATTTTTTCTTCCTATTATTTTTATATTTTGAAATTTCATCTTCTATTTCTTTAAAAAAGCTCTTTAGTGATTCACCTTCTTCAAGTATTAATACTTCAAGTGCATCTTCTAAAGTTTCCATAGTGAAAATATGAAATTTATTATTTTTAACCGAATCTTCTACATCGCTCCTTAATATCAATTCATTTTTATTAATGCTAGGAATTAAAACTCCCTTATTTTCAATACTATCTATAATACTACACACTTTATAGAATCCTTCAATTTTCTCATTTACACCACCAATTGGTTGAATTTCTCCAAATTGATTTATAGATCCAGTTACTGCGATGTTCTGTCTTATAGGCCTTTTACTTAATGCAGACAATATGCATACTATTTCTGCAACAGATGCACTATCTCCTTCAATCATTCCATAAGTTTGTTCAAAACTTAATTGAAAATCTATTGGAAGCTTTTCATAAGGACTTATCAAATTACTTAATAGTCCTCTTAAGATACTAATAGATTTTTCATGAATACTTCCGCTTAAATTGCATTCTTTATGAATATCAATAATTCTTCCTTCCCCTTGTAATGCTAAACAAGTAACTCTCATTGGCTTTCCAAAACTATAAACACTATTTCCAACTACTGATAACGCATTTATAATTCCAACTTTTTCCCCACTAGTAGTTATTAATATTTTTTTATTTCTATAACTCTCCATTACATTATCTAATATTTTCTGTTCTTCATAACCTATTATATCCTTTTTTTCTATATTCTCTCTTCCATCAATTTTAGCATTATTATTAGATAAATATAAAAGCCTATTGATATGATAATCGTCTATTGATATTTTACCTCTCTCGCCAACAATTCTTGACAAATATTTAATAATTTCTGATATAGCCTCATTACTAATATTTAACAAGTTTTCAGTTTTTATTTTTTCTTTTATTAAAGATATTATTGAATCTTTAACAGCTTCATCATATTTTAATTCAGTATCAGCTTCTATTATTAATGGAAATATTCTTTTAAAATCCTCATCACGTTCATACAATATTTCAAAACTTTCATAATCTCCTATCAAAATAACTTTTACATTTATAGGAATACTTTCTGGCTTAAGACCAGCAATAGAAAGAACCTCCAAATAACTTCTAGTATAGTTATAATCTACTTTCCCATGAAGTAATGCCTTTTTTAAATAGTAGTAACTTGAACCACTATTTAATAATGAACTTACCCTTAAAATTAAACAGCCTTCATTCGCCTTTAATAGACTTCCTGCATTAATTAATGAAACATCTGTACTATATGATCCATTATTATTTTTATATTCAATATTTCCAATCAGATTTCCAATTGTTGGATCTTCTTCATATATAACATTAGGATGTTTTTTTTCATAATTATCTACAAGTATATTTATTTGATATTTACTAAAAATACCTTGTATTGTATCTTCATCATCCTCTAAATTTATTGTGTAGCATTCTATAAGTTCATCTTCAATTGATTCAAACATTTCAACTAAATATCTATATGCTCCATCTTCTGATATAAAATCAAGTAACAAATCATCCTTTTCTTTTTGCATATAATTTTTAATATGCTCTCTATAAATATCTTTAATCTTGCCAATAGCTGAAAGTTCCATATTCTTTAATTTTTCTAGTATATCTTCTGCCTCTTTTTTTAACTTAGATGCTTGCTTTTCAATTGTATCTTGATCTTCACTCTCAAGATCATCATACTCTTCTTGACTCATCTCCTCACCTTGATCTTTTAATGGTATAAAAACAAAGCCTCCATTTGTTGCTTTTACCTCAAAATTCTTGGCTTTTGCCATTTCCATTAGCTTGTTGATATACTCACTTCTTTTCTCATTTATCTCTCCAAGTATAGATTCCTTCTCATTTTCTGAAGATGCATTATAAAAATCCACTGCGCAATTAAAATAGTTATCCTTAACATCTTCAAGCATTTCCTTTAATAAAGATCCTTTACCAGCTGGTAAAAATAAAGTTGATGGTGCCAATATATTTTCAGACGTAACATAGCAAATATCCTGTGGTGCTTTCCTATTTTCATATATTTTTTCTATATACTTAATCAAATTATCTATTTTCTCTTTTGAAAAAGAATCTACATAATATACGTTATAACAATCTTTTTCAATATTTAAAGCCTTTCTCATTTTATTTAATGTAGTTGTAATTTTAGGTGTTACATTAATTTTAGTGTTTTCAAAAGATTCTTTTATCGCTCTTGAAAATATAATCTCATTTGGAGTTAACTCTTTCTTCATAAAATCCCCCACCTTGAAGAACCATCTTTGTTTAATTCTTTTAAAATCTTCAAAACAGTCTCCTCCTTTAATTAGTAATATATATTATTAATATTCCTAACCTATGGATTTAGAGATACTTTTTTATAAATATTTAGAAATCTTCAATAAAGATATTGTGAACCTTTGAGTTTAGATTATGCTTGCCGAAAATGAGGACACATGTTTATTTCGATTGCTGAAAAATTTTTAAAGTACTTCTGGGCACAATCAATAAAACTGTTAAACTCGCATTCGCTCAAACAGTAACAGTTTTATAGCT
>ERZ1036424.446-NODE-446-length-16995-cov-3.248937_pt1 | contig 16995 bp, 16 predicted proteins | sample MGYA00514221_ERZ1036424 | MGnify/ENA primary metagenome ERZ1036424 (study PRJEB33795, sample SAMN09464939) | human gut metagenome | host: Homo sapiens | place: USA: Stanford, California | collected 2016-11 | study: EMG produced TPA metagenomics assembly of the...
ATAGATACCCTATTACTTAATTTAAAATCCTTATATTTTATTAAGATTAAAATTTTATTTATAGTATTATTATCATATTTGAATCTTTTTAATATTGAATTAACTTCTATTATAAGGTTATCATTATAACAATTATTTACATTCTTATTTTTAATATTACACTCTTCTAAATTGCATAGTAACATAGTTAATCTTAAATATAATTTACATTCTATATTTTCTGCTCCTTTTATACTAGATTCATATAAATTTTTACTTTCTTCTTTAACCAATTGTGGGACTATATATTCTAATAATCCACATTCTTTTAATAAATCTAGTTTTCTAGGATTACATAACAATATTTTGTTAAATTCATCTCTGATTCTTTCTAAGGAAATATTACTTATATTATATTTAAGTAGCTTTATAGATTCGATTGTCTTTTCTTCAATATCAAAACCTAATTGTGCTGAAAATCTTATTGCTCTAAGCATTCTTAATGCATCTTCTTGAAATCTTTTATCAGGATCACCAACTGTTTTTATTTTTTTATTTTTTAAATCATTTATTCCTCCAAAATAATCAACAAGTCCTTTTGTATTGTTATAGGCCATTGCATTAATTGTAAAATCTCTTCTAGATAAATCTTCTTCTAATGTTTTCACAAATTCAACTTGCTTAGGATGTCTACTATCTTCATATTCTCCATCTGTTCTATATGTTGTAACTTCATATCCTTGATTATTTATAATTACTGTAACAGTTCCATGTTTAATTCCAGTTGGAATAACTTTATTAAACAAACTTATTATTTCTTCTGGCTTAGCAACTGTTGTTATATCCCAATCCTTTGGTTTCTTTTTTAAAATACTATCTCTAACACATCCACCAACGACATATGCCTCATATCCTTTATTTTTTAAAGTAGTAATTATTGAATTAACATCCTTAGGTATTTTAATATTCATTAATTAAATCTTCCTTTTTCTAAATACTAATTGTATTATTGAATATTTAAATTAAACTTCAATAATAAAAGCTCCCTATAGGGAGCTTTTATTATTTTAGATTGAATTAATCATCTGATACATTGCGGTTATTATATGAATAAACGTTGTAATTTTTCCATATTTGCTCCAAATTACCAAATATATCAGAAATATTTTCTTTTTCCCTCATTCCAACAGCAATAATAAGTGCATTTATTACTGATAGTGGAGCCACTAACGAATCAACAAAAGATGCCATATTACTTTGTGCAATTAATGTATAATCTGCTTTAGCTGCTAATGGAGAAAGTAAACTGTCTGTAAGAGCTAACACTTTAGCACCTCTATCTTGTGAGAATTCTAGAGCGTCTATTGTTTTAGCCGCATACCTAGGAAAACCAATTCCAATTACTAAATCTCCTTCTTGGACATTTATCATTTGCTCAAATACATCTGAAATTCCATAGCTTACAACTTTTACATTTTGTAATATTATATTTAAATAAAATCCTAAAAATTCTGCTAAAGCGGTTGAACTTCTAAGACCTATTATATATATTCCTTTTGCTTCAAAAATACATTGTACAACATCTTGAAAAGTATTTTGATTGATTTTTTCAAGTGTTGCTCTTATATTTTCCATATCAGCTTTAAGTACACCCTTTAATGCATCACCATCTGAAAAATAATCATTTCTAAGATCTAATCTTTGTACTGTAGTAAGCTTATTTTTTATAAGCTCTTGTAATGCTTTTTGAAGTTTAGGGTATCCGGAAAATCCCAATTCATTTGCAAATCTTACAACAGTAGATTCTGATACACCAACAGATACTCCAAGTCTTGCTGCAGTCATAAATGCTGCCTTATCATAATTTTTTAATATGTATTCTGCAATTAATTTTTGACCTTTACTAAGTCTTATAAATTTCCCCTGAATTAACCTCATTAAATCTTTGCTATTTTCATTATTTATTTCATCCATTTTTTACCTTCCCGTCAACACATTGAATAATATTAATTTAATTCTATCATCATATTTCATTATTTTCAATAAAATACTGATTATTTAGAAACAAATATTAAAAAGATGCAAGATTGTCATACTACTCTTTCACCTTTTTTATTCTTTTCTATATATCATAAATTATTTATATAATCTAATTCTTCCTTACTAAGTTCTCTCCATTCTCCTCTTTTAAGATATCCTAATTTGATTTCTCCAACTGATATTCTCTTTAGTGCTAACACATCATGATTTAAAGAAGCGCACATTCTTCTTACCTGTCTATTTTTTCCTTCATGTATTGATATTTCAACAGTTGAAACTCCTTTATCATAACTTATAACCTTAATTTCTCCTGGCGCAGTAACATATCCACCAATATCTATACCTTTTTTAAAGGCTTCAATATCTTTTTCGACTATTTCACCTTTAATAACTACTATATATTTTTTTATAAGTTCTTCTCTTGGATGTATTATTTTATTATATATTTGTCCATCATTTGTTAATAGTAATAACCCTGAGCTATCATAATCTAGTCTGCCTATAGGATATATTCTTTCTTTAACTTTTACTATATCCAAAACAGTCTTTCTTCCTTTCTCATCTTTTACAGAACTTATATATCCTTCTGGCTTGTTCAGAATAATATATACTTTTTTTTCTTCTTTTTTTATTATTTGTCCTTCATACTCTACTTTATCTTTAATTGGATCAACTTTAAAACCAAGTTCAGTCACAACAATATCATTAACTTTTATTTTACCTAAAAGTATTATCTCTTCACATTTTCTTCTTGATGCCACTCCACAGCTAGCCATATATTTTTGTAATCTTTCTTCCATAATTTATACTTCACTCCATAATTTCTATAAACATAGATAAACTTTTCATATTTTGCTATTTTAGATTATAGCCTTTAAATGTTTATAATACAACTATTAATTTACTTTGAAACTTTTAAATTTATGAATACTTAAAATTAATAGAGACGCCTATTTAAGCGCCTCTATTATCTTGCAACAAGATTATCTATTCTTTTCTGCTACTTAAGATTAAATAGCTTTACTAGAAGAAGCCACCACAGCCTCCTCCGAAGCCTCTACCGAAGCCTCCGAAGCCTCCGCAGCCTCCTCCTAGGAATATTATTATTAATATCCAAAGCCAGGCTCCTCCGAAGCCTCCACAGCCACCAAAGCCTCCTCCGAAGCCTCCTCCACAGTTGTTAAACCCACAACCGTCATTACAACAAGTAGTAGGTTGACAACAGCAATTACATCTGCAGCAGCAATCTCTTGAACGTCTTGACATGTTTACCAACTCCTATTCATTTGTTTAATATATCTTATTCAATTTTTACTTTTTTTGTTCTTTAAGTTTTAAATATATTATTTAAATTAAAAGTTTAATCTAACTATTAAATAACATTATTATTAAAACTACTAAGTTTAAAATATTAATAGCAAATATTATCACTAAAATAATAAGGACATATATTTATTAACTATTCATTTAAAAATTATATTATCTATAATTTTTAAATTTTAATAAATATACATCCTTTTAAAATTTAATATCTAATATTTATATGGCTAAGCCACAGTTTTTATAACCTTTTTTATGATTTTATATGCTATAAATCCAAAGACACATATTACTATTATCCAAAGACACATTACTTTAATAAGTTCTCCTCCTACTAATGGTAAAAACTCTCCTGTTCTATATACTAATCTACTGACATATCCATCTAATATTAATAGTTGTGCTAATATTCCAACTGCAATAGAAGATAATATCACCATAATATTTTCATTCTTTTTAGATGAGAATATCTTATTTCCACCTTCTAATTTATATTTTTTCTGAGCTATATTAAATAGCACTAACATTACTAGCACAACGATTATTGTTGATAATATACTTAAAATTAATCTTTTTGTAGTAATTTGATTCATACCTATACTATCAAGTAATGGATTTGGAATATATACATTTTCTCTACTTCCATAAATAAAAGTATTTATCTTGTTAGCTAAACTCTCTCCATTTCCAACTCCAAAATATCTTAATGCACTATATAAATCACCAATTATAAGCATAATTGATTCAGGTATTACAAGAGTCATTGCAAGTACTGATATTACGGAATTAGAGAATAATGTATCAACAATTAATATAAATGTTATTCCTATTATTCCAAAAAGGATTACTCTAACTATTTCTATAGCAATAATATTAGTATATCCATTAACAATTGATAACAATTGAGCATTTCTAATATAAAATGTAATTGCAATGTAAATATATTCTATAACAAATAATGCTAAAGTTAATAATAATCCAATTAACTCATTGTATTTAATCTGCTTTTTAGTATAAGGTCCACTTGATAAAAACATTGTTGTATTTCTTTTATTTATACCTCCAGCAATAAAATATATTCCCAAGAATATAAACCCTAAAAAAATGTAATTTGAAAGATCCATACTTTGAAAATAGTCAACTCCAGAATAGGCAATATCATTTCGCACACGCCATAATTGTGATCTTAATATTGAGTTAGCTATAAATCCCCAAAGTATCAAACCAAGCATAACTGGAACTTTGGCTGCATTAAACCACATGTAAAGTAGTCCTTTATTTAAATATTTCTTCATTATTATCCTCCTTATCCACCTTGTAAATAAAGATATCCTCTAAGCTTAAATCAATTTCTTCAACAAATAATGGCTTAAATTTATTTAAACTTTTTATAAATTCTTCATCATATTCATCTGTTATAATAGTAAATACTCTTCCAACTTTAGATATTTTAAATATTCCCTTTAAATTTAAATCTTCCTCATAAACTGGCTCATCAAAAGCTACTTGTATCTTTTTAATCTTATTCTTCATATTCTCAATAGAATTTTCATAAGATACAATTCCATCATCTAAAATTGCTACATCATCACAAATTCTCTCTAATTCACTTAAATGATGTGAACTTATAACTATTGTAGTTTCGTTTGAAGCTACCTCATCTAAGAAAATATTAAGTAATTTATTCTTAAGTATTGCATCAAGACCTGATGTTGGTTCATCTAAAATTAAATATTTTGCATGTATAGATAATGCAAACATTAAAGAAAGTCTCATTTTCATTCCTTTAGAAAGTTGAAATATGAATTTATTAAGTGGAATATTAAATGTTTTATTCAATTCATTAAATCTTTTTTCATCAAAATTTGAATAACTATACTTATAATACTTTAATACTTCTTTAACTTTGAAATTAGTTTGAATTATATTTTCATCAGCTACATATCCTATAATATTTTTAACTTCTGGATTATCATAAACTACTTTACCATCATATTTCACGTCACCAGTTGTTGAATTATATACACCAGTTAAGCATCTAAGTAATGTAGTCTTACCAACACCATTTGGTCCTATTATTCCAAATATTTTACCTTTATTTATTTTCAAATTTATATCCTTTAAAATATTTTTTCCTTCTATCTCAAAAGATAAATTATTTATTTCTATCATTTTCTTTCACCCCTAGTTCTAAAAATATTTGGGTTACCAGTTCCTTAAATGCGTCTTCACTAACTCCTCCATAGCTTGCTTCAAGTATAATCTTTTTTAATTCTTCTGAAATATACTCCATTTTTTTCACATCAACTTTCCCCCTACAATTTTTAGTTATAAAAGTTCCTTTTCCTCTTAAAGTTTCTATTATCCCTTCCCTTTCAAGCTCACCATAAGCTTTACTTATTGTATTAGGATTTATAGTTAATATTGATGACATTTCCCTTACTGAAGGCAATTTTTCACCAGACTTTAAAGCACCTTTTAATATAAGTTCTTTTACTCCAAGTTCTATTTGTTCATAAATAGGAGTACTACTCCTAGGATCAACCTTTAGCATTTATATCACCTTTTTCTTTTTCTTCTTGTGTTGAATATTCAACTATATAATCAACTACCAAACCTTCGCCTTCATCAATTAAAACTAAATCAATATTACATGATTCTTCCTTCTCATCATCTGCTCTGTAGGGATAACTTACTTTTGCTTCTAACCTTACAGGCTCTACTTTAGTAATCTTTGGCTTCATCGATAAGTATTCTTGGTTTTTATTATAATCATCTATAAGTGCTTCTTTTTCCTTCTCATTAAGTTCTACTACTTTTTCTATTTTTTTATTTTCAAAATGAAATTGAGAATCTGTTAATCTTTTTCTCTTAGAAAGACACTCCTTAAACTGATTAGTTTCAACTTTCATTCCTTTATCATTTATTGCAAGTATTGGATTACTTTCTAATTGATTTAATACTTCCTTTGATGTCTGAAAGTTATTCTGTTTCTCATACATTTTTCCATCTGGATTTATGCACAATAATGCTGTAACTACAATAAAAGCACCAACTCCAACTATTATAGTTGACTTTTTCATAATCATACCTCCTATTTGTATTATGTGTACTATGTTATCTAGTACACTTTTAGTATAATTGCTTGTACATGTTTTATCAATTAACAAAAGCTTATGTAATTCTTAATATTTTCTTAAGTTGTCTATATATTTTAGATTATTAAAATATATAAATTTTTATCATCTCTATTTTTTAATACAATAAAAGAGCCAGAATTTTTATTTCCAGCTCTTTTATTATATCTATTATAATAAAATTTAATTTATTCCTTCTTCTCTCCAACTGTATATATAATTAATGCCACTATTGTAAATATAATTGGACCAGCAATCATAGAAATAGTTGAAGCATAATTTCCTTTAAGTGCAGGCTCTATAATAGTAAATATGTTTGCAAATCCAACTGTTGCTGTTACTATTACTGCGATTATTATGGCTATATTATTGTTTTTAAAAACAACAAATGTTTTATTTATACTTTCCTTTTTCTTAAATGAAATATATGCAATTGATAAAAATAAATATGGTATAGTCATTGCAACATTTGTCATTAATACAAGCATTTCAAAAAAGGCCTGTGCGCTTTTCCCTCCAATTGAAATAATAAATACCATAGATCCAACAATTATTGTTTGAATTCCCATTGCATTTATTGGCATACCATTATCTATCTTTGACATTTTTCCAGGCCAATACTTTGAAGGAGTACCTTCTATTAATTGTTTAAGAGGAGAATAAGATAGTGTGAAAAATGCTCCTGTTAATGCTAAAAACATTGATAAGCCAACAAATCTAGCAAGCCAGTTTCCCATTTGTATCGCTACTTCATGGTTTAGTCCCATTGAATTACCTAATGTAAAACCTAAATTGTTCATTACTACATATGCTACATTTGCCATATTTACATTTTCGCCAGACAATGTATTGCTCCAATTAGTAAAAATCCCTACCATAAAAATTCCAAGTGAATATCCAATTGATATTATAATAGCAGCAATTGCCACACCTTTTGGAAATGTTTTTTCTGCATTTTCAGTTTGATCAACTAAACCACCAACTGCTTCAATGCCCCCAAAAGCAAAAATTGCAAAAACTAAAAATGATAACATAGCACTAGTACTATGATAAGCAGGATTAGGAGAATTTACAAATGACATTGCTGAGGTTATAGGTTCAGCTAATTGTCCTTTATTTAAAATAAGAACTACTATTGCAGCTACTATAAGAACTACATTTAGCAATGTTACTGCGACTCCTCCTATGGAAGTTATTTTTGTTATTTTTCCCATACCTCTCTTTGAAATCATGAAAACTAAACATACCCAAATAACTCCTAATATACCAAGAGTTCCAGTTGAACTTAGTCCAAATATTGACCACCTTGAAGTTGTATCAATTCCAAAAATTGTATTTGATAATGGTATCCAAATACTCGAGCATATGTTTATCATCCATATTATATAAGATGCATACCACATAAATATTCCTACAAACGCATACTTAGGACCTACTGATTTTTCCATCCATGAATATATACCACCTTTCTCATCTTTAAAAGCGGCTCCATATTCAGCCATCATAAATGCATATGGAATAAAAAAGGTTATCGCTCCTAAAATAAACCATGGAATTGCTCCATAGCCCATAAGATAATATGATCTTGGCATATTAGCAAATCCAAACACTGATGTAAAAATCATAAGAATCAGTGTAATTAATGTCAACTTCTTTTGTTTTTCATTACTTTCCATTATTTTACTCCTTACTGTTTATTATTTCATGCATCAAAATCATTTTGAGCTTTATACTATTATTCCCTGTAATTTATAATTTACTTATTAATAAATATATCTAATTAGTCTTTATGTTTTATTTAATTGGTATGAGTATGTGTTTATATTTATTGTATTAGTAAATTTATATTACTTCTCTTTTTATAAACTTAAATTATTTTTATAAAAAATTTTTAAATAATAGATATCTAAAAAATAATTTTTCTTAAATTTAAATATTTTTCACATGAATATATACCTTTGTATATTACTATTGTTCTTTTTTCATATCAATGTTGTCTGATTTTTTATTTAATAATAAAATATTTAAGCACTTCTACAAATTATCACTTTTTTTATTAAATATATATTAAATTTTTAAAAGTTCTATATAATTATTTATTTATCATAATATAGAGTAAATTTGAATATTTATTAAGTTATATTTATATTAGCTCCTTATAAAAAACGTCTAAACAAATAATAACTACTTTATATGATGAACTATTCTACTAATTCACCATATAAAGTAGTTATTATTTTCATTATCACAACAGTATTTAATTTCTCTAAATATTTTTCTCACAATTTAGAATACTAAATAAATTTAACATATTCTTCTATTGGTTTTCTATATCCTCTTAATCTTATATTATTAGGATCTTCTTTGCCTATAGTTAGTAACATTACTGGTTCTAAATTATCATCAATATTTAGTAATTTCTTTGTTGCTACTGAATCAAATCCAATCATAGGACACACATCCCATCCCTTGTCTTTTGCAGCAAGCATAAACATCATAGCAGACAGTGATGCATTTCTTATAGCTTCATCTCTCATAAATTCTTCTCCTCTGCCCTCATAAAGTCCATATATACTTTGAACCATGTTCATATATGAAACATCATCCATCATTCCTAATAATTTCATTGGTTCATACATTCTCTCAGCATCTTTATAAGCATTTTTATCTCCTAGAACTATTACTGCAGCTGATGCTGTATGTACTTTATATTGATTACATGCTTTTTCTTTAAACAATTCTTTAATATCCTTGTCCATTATAACTATATAATTTGCATGTTGAAGATTAAAACATGATGGACCTAAAGATACTAATTTAAATATCTCTTCAAAATCTTCTTTTGTAATTTTTTCACCTTCAATAAAATTATTAGGAGATTTTCTCGCATTTACTAATTCGCTAAAACTATTTTTTCCCATAATATACCTCTTTTCGTTCTTTATTTGTATAACTATTATTTCATTTAATGGAACTATATTCAATATGAATATTAATTTTTAATATTTATATATTAAAAGTTAATATCTACACTAGAAGTATACATAAATAACTTAATATTAAAAAATTATATTAAAACATACATATACTGATCTATTTCAAGAATAATCATTATTTATATATTTTATAATTAGTAAGTGTAGCAATTTTGATTTAAAAAAATAAATTATTATATGGATCAATTTAATCCAAAGGAGATATGATGATAAAACAAGCTATTGATTGTATTGATGCTGGAACTGAATATTGTCCTTGTAAATTAGCTGAATCAGGTGAATGTATTCTCTGTTCACAGTTACAGGGAGAATGTTTTTGTGATTGTTTAAATTGGAAGGGGGTTTGCATATATCAAGAATTTCACAATAACAATAACAAAGCTAAAGAAGGTCGTAAAACTTACAATTGTAATATAAAAGATGTAATAAATTACGATGATAAAGCAATGATGATTAAATTCTTGGCTCCTCATAAACTTGTATTAGATTTAGTAAAACCCGGAAGTTATATTTTTATAAGAACAGACGAAAATAAATACTTTGATATCCCTATATCTATTATGGATTCGGATATAGAAAATGACATTATTACTATTGTAATTGAATTTAGGGGAATAAAAACTAATAGGTTAATGAATACAAAAGCAAATGACAATATAGTTATTAGAGGACCCTATTGGAATGGTGTTTTTGGAATTAAAAATATACTTAAACAAAAAGATTCTAACGCTCTAATTTTAGCAAGAGGTATCGGATTGGCTCCTATGATGCCTGTAATAAAAAAACTATCATCTCAAAATAATAAAATTTATATTGCTGCTGATAAAGATCCTTTTAATATAAACTTTTCAGGTGATTTCTTAAATGATTATCAAGTTGAAATAAAAGAACTTGCTTTATTAAATAAAGGTAAACTTTCCGATTATTCAAAAACTGTTATTGAAGACTTTCTTCAAAAGGGAGGCAAATATATTCATATAGCTGGTGCTGATATATTAACCTATAATATTATAGAATATTTGAATGAATTAGGTCGAAAAGATGTTATGCTTTCTTGTTGTAATAATTTTAAAATGTGTTGTGGTGAAGGAATTTGTGGTGCTTGTACCGCAAGATTTTCTGGGCACAGAGTAAAAAGATTTTGTAAAGAACAAGCTGATCCAAGGAATGTGTTTGAAGGGAGACGATTTATATGAAAGTTATTATTATTGGTGGTGGATGGTCTGGATGCGCTGCAGCTATATCAAGTAAAAAAGCTGGGGCTGATGTTACTTTAATTGAAAAAACAGATTTACTTCTGGGTCTTGGCAATGTTGGTGGTATTATGAGAAATAATGGTCGTTTTACTGCATCTGAAGAACTTATTGCTCTTGGCTGTGGCGATTTGATCAAAATTGCAGATAGAGTATCAACTCATGTAAATATTGATTTTCCTGGACACAAACATGCAACCTTATACAATGTTAATCTTATTGAGGGCGAAGTAAGTAAATATCTAAAATCATTAGGGATAAATATTCTAATGGAAAGCAGAGTTAGTAATATAAACTTTGATGGTAGCAAAATTAATGGTGTGTACCTTAGTGACGACACCTATATAGATGGTGATATTTTTATAGAAACTACTGGTACAACTGGTCCAATGGGAAATTGCTTACGTTATGGTAATGGATGTTCAATGTGCATTTTAAGATGTCCTGCTTTTGGTCCTAGAATCAGTATTAGTGAAAGATGTGGAGTATCTGATCTTCAGGGTGAAAGAAGCGATGATACTCTTGGTGCCTTTTCTGGTTCATGTAAGTTGGCTAAAGAAAGCTTATCAGAAGATTTAAGAAATGAATTAGAGTCAAAGGGCGTTGTTGTATTAAAGGTTCCAGATGAAGATATTAATTATGGAAAATTAAGCACAAAAGTTTGCCAGCAATATGCGTTAAAAGAATTTGCAGAAAATATCATTTTATTAGACACTGGACATGCTAAATTGATGACTACTTATTACCCATTGCATAAATTAAGAAAAATTAAAGGATTAGAAAATGTAAAATATGTTGATCCATATGCAGGTAGTAAAGGAAACTCAATTAGATATTTATCTGTTGCTCCTAGAACTAATGACTTAAAAGTTATAGGTGTTGATAATTTATTTTGTGCAGGCGAAAAAAGTGGACTTTTCGTAGGCCATACAGAAGCAATATGCACAGGAACACTTGCTGGACATAATGCCGTTAGATTTGGTCTTGGAATGCCACTTTTAATTCTCCCATCATCAATTGCTATTGGAGATATTATTACTTATTCTAATGAGAAAGCTGGAACTAGAGAAGGTCGGAAAGATAGATATACATTTGCAGGTGCTGGTTACTTTAAGCGAATGAAAGAGCTTAATCTTTATACTACAAATATAGATGAGATACAAAAAAGAGTAAAAAAATATAACTTAGATAACATTTTTGATAAAAAACTTTGTTAATAAAATAATTATTTCTACTCTTAAATAGATTTATCAAACTCTTCAATCTAAGTTTAATAGATTATTGCAAATAAACCATGCATACTAGAAAGTAATTAAATTCCACATTTTATAAGTGATAATTTTACTTTTTATATTTTTATGCATGGTTTTAACTTTTATTTAAAAGATTTATAAATTTTTTACAGTTATACATCCAAATTTCAAACTATGATCTAGTTGTTTTTACTTTATTTTCTTATACTAACTCTTTAATATTTTGGCTTTCAAATGCTACTGTTTCTAATACATGCTTATATATCTTATCTGTTACATTCCACCTATCAGGACAATTTAGTACTACTATTATTATATCTTTTCCCTGATTATTTATTGAAGATACCAAGCATTTACCTGCTCCTCCTGTATAACCAGTCTTTACACCATTAGCACCTGGTATCATCCAGAGTATTTTATTTATATTATTATAGTCTCTTGTAAAATTATATTTATCTTTTGAAATTTGCTTAGACCCTACTACCTCTCTAAACAAATCATAATTCATCCCTTTTGAAGTAAGTATTGCTAGATCATATGCAGATGAATAGTGTCCATTACTATCTAAACCATGTGGCGATTCAAAATGTGAATCTAATATACCTATTCCCCTAGCATAATGATTCATTATTTCTGAAAATCCCTCAATAGATCCACCTAGTGATTCAGCAATAGCTATTGCTGCATCATTTCCTGACTTAAACATCAATCCGAATACTAATTCTCTCAATGTAATCTCTTCTCCAGCCTTATATCCAACTGTTGATCCCCTAATGCTTGCTGCATTCTTACTTATAGTTACCTTCTTATCTAATTCCCCTTGTTCAATAGCAATTAAGGCAGTAAGTATTTTAGTAGTACTTGCCATAGGCACTATTTCATAAGCATTTTGTTCAAATAAAACCTGACCAGTTTCTCTATCTAATGCAATTGCACATCTTGCATTAACTCTTAATTTAGTTGATGGTTTACTTTCTGCTTTTACATTTATAGAAAATATTTGTGTGCATATAATGCTTATTAATATTATTACAATACTTTTAAAAATCTTCCTCATAATTATCACCCTCTAAACTACTATTTATTCTAGTTTCTCTTTTAAATTAATTTTTAAACATATTTTTAAATTAATTTATATGTTTTATTTTTTCATAAATAGTCAATAATTATTAGATGTATATATATTGGAGGCTTATTATGAAGTTATTTCTTATTTTTCTTATAATATTAATATTTGCTCCTATCCCACTTAAATTTAACGTTTATTATTCTCTTAAAGATTATCATATAAAATTATATAATATAAAAATCATTTCCAAAAAAAAACATAAATTTAATTTATCAGATATAAATAAAAAAAATATAGATTCTTCTAGTAAAATATTTTCTAAATTTTTTACTGATTTTAAGAATTTCAGATTATTACTATTTAAATTTTATAAATTAAAATTTAAACCTTTAATAAGAATAAAATATCAGATATCTTATTCACTTAATGATGCTGCTAAAACTGCAATATTTTATGGAGTTTTATCACAATTCATCCCAGCAGTATATTTTTCAAATAATATTTTTTTTAAAACTAAAAAATTTGACTTTAGCATTAATTCATTATTTGAAGATAAATTTTTAGTAAAAATTGAAATTTCAAGTATAATTTTCATATCAATAGCAAACATTATATTTATGATAGTAATTCTATTAATATATAAATTTAAAGCAAGGGAGGTAAGCCCTTAACAGGGTAATCGTTATGTCAAATGAACAACCAGTTGAAAATTTAATGAAAAGTACAATGGAAAATTTAAGAACTATGATTGATGTTAATACAGTTATTGGGGATGCAGTTGAAACCAAAGATGGTACATATATAATACCAGTTTCTAAATTGAGTTTTGGTTTTGCCTCTGGTGGAAGCGAATATAATTGTGATACAAGTAACTGTAACAGCAACTCTTTTCCATTTGGTGGTGGATCAGGTGCAGGAGTTTCAGTAAAACCTGTAGCTTTTTTAGTAGTGAAAGAAGATGGTTTAAGAATGTTACCTGTTGATCAAGATACAACTTATGATAGAATAGTCGATACAATTCCCCAGGTTTTAGATATTGTACAAAAATTAATAAAAGATAGTAATTTAAAGAATAAAAAATCTAATAATGTTAATACTAATAATGTTGATAAAACTAATGAATGTAGTTGTTCAACAGATAATCATAATATTTAAATAGCTCCTAATTTTTTTATTTTATAGTTAAGAAGGTAATCTTTAATTTAAAGGTACCTTCTTATTTTTCAATTTGTATAACTAAATAAATCATTTTTATTAAATAGTATTTTTACAAATCATTTTTATCTATATCAGATGCTATTTCTAAGTCTTCATCTTGTCCAAATAAATCTAAACTAGGCAAATCTTTTAAGTCTTTCAACTCAAATTGCCTTAAAAATTCTTCTGTTGTACCATATAATATTGGCCTACCAGGAACCTCTAATCTTCCAACTTCCTTAATCAATTCCTTTTCAACAAGTCTTTGAAGTGCACTTTCAGATTTTACTCCTCTAATTTCATCAATATCAATTCTTGTTATTGGCTGTTTATATGCAATTATTGCTAAACTTTCAATTGATGCTTGTGACAATGATTGTCTTTTATTTTTTTTCAATAATTTTTGTAAATAATCAGCATTTTGAGATTTAGTTACCATTTGATACGTTCCTTTAATTGAAATTATTTTAATTCCTCTCTCAGGTTTTTCATATTCTTCCATCATTTCTTGAATGATAGCTTCAACAGATTTAGGCTTTTCTTCTAAATGATTTACTAAATCATTTAAACTTAAAGGATCTCCACTGGCAAATAGTAGAGATTCTATGGCTGATTTTAAAGATTGCTTTCTTAATTCTTCTATAAATGGAATTTGTATTCCTCTTCTCTCTTTCATATTACTGCCTCATTTCAATTAAGATATTATTAAAATTGTCACTTTGATATACTTTAACCATCCTTTGTTTTATCATTTCAAGCAATGCCAGAAAAGTTACTATAGTTTCCAATTTGCATTCACTATTTTCTACTAACTCAGAAAAATTATTAATTTTTTCATTTTGTAACCGTTCTTTAATATAATCTAATTTTTCTTCAATCTTATATTTGTCTACATATATCTTTTTCTGTATAACATTACTCTTATTTTTTTTGTTATTGTAGATTTCTAATAAATTATTATATATATTATACAAGTCTAAAAGAGTTATATTTTTAAATAAATCCTCTTTAACTCCTTCTACTTTCTTTTCTTCAATTATTTCAGGTTTTTTACAATATATTTCACCCGAGCTTGTATATCTTTCCTTGAAAAATCCAGAAACTCCTTTAATTTTTTTGTATACAATAAGTTTTTCTAAAAGATTTTTTTCAACATCTTCTTCATTTTCTTCTTCTTTTTTAGGCTTAGGTAATAAATACTTTGATTTTATCTCTATTAATGTAGCTGCAACTACAATAAACTCAGATGTTATTTCTAAGTCCATTTCTTTCATCTCATTAAGATAATTTAAATATTGATTTGTTATTTCAAATATTTTCACATTATATATACTCATTTGATTCTTTTTTATTAAATGTAATAATAAATCAAATGGTCCTTCAAAATCATTTATTTTAATTTTAGGTAATTCCATGTATAATGCACCTTCTTCCCAGTCACATATTATTTAATGTTCAGAACAAATATTCTAATATCTATAATAACAATTAATATCATTCAAAACAAGGAACAATAATGTATTTGAATTCAAATTATTTTATTTATTCTAATTTATTTAAATACATAAATAATTGAATACTTATAACTATAAAATATATTATCCATAATATTTTATCAATAAAAAGAAAAGGTGTCGACTTTGCCAACACCCTAAAACAATCAAATTTATTAATTTATACTACATAATATTGATTATTTTTATCTAAATTTATACACCTTTTTTAAATAGATTTTGAATATTATATTTAATATTATCAAAAATATTACCTTTCTTTATATCTCTATCTGAATATATTTCTACTTCTCCAACTTTTTCTTCTCCAAGATATACTTCACATTTTCCAACAATTTCTCCTGATTTGTACTCAGATTTTTGTTCATCTATAACTATTTTCTTTTGTATTTCCCCAGTACTTCCTTTAGGTAATACTGCTGTTAAATCATTTTTTGCTTTAGCAATAAAGAATTTATCAGTTTGTTTATCCATATGAACTGTCTCGACATCTTCGTCCTTAGATAAGATCTTTTTACCCTCATATTTAGAAAAACCATAATTCAATAGTATCCCTGCATCCCTATTTCTTATTTTATATGTAGGTGCGCCCATAATAACAGACAACATTCTTACTCCATTTCTAATTGCTGTAGCTGAAATACAATACTTAGCTTCATTTGTAAAACCTGTTTTTAATCCATCACAACCATCAAAAAATCTAACTAATTTATTATGATTTACAAGTTCGATTGGTGATTTTCTTCCTTCAGATATAGTTTCCATATATGTACCTGTATATTTTAAGACAGTTGGATGCTTAAGCAATTCTTTTGACATTATCCCTATATCATTAGCTGTTGATAAGTGTCCGTCTGCTGGTAATCCATTACAATTTTTAAAAGTTGTATTAGTCATTCCTAATTCTTGAGCTCTTTTATTCATCATAACGACAAAATCACTTTCTGTTCCACCTAAATATTCAGCTAATGCAACTGCTGCATCATTTCCTGATGCTATTGCAACACCTTTCAGAAGTTCTTCAACAGTTCTTATCTCACCAGTTTCTAAGAGCATTGTACTTCCACCCATTTTTTTTGCATTTTCACTACAAGTTACTTTATCATCAATTTTTATTTTTCCACTATCTACGGCTTCCATAGTTAATAGCATAGTCATTATTTTAGTAACTGATGCAGGTGCAAATTTCTCATTTGAATTTTTTTCATAGAGTACTTTTCCTGATGTAGGTTCAATT
>ERZ1036424.451-NODE-451-length-16668-cov-3.784506_pt1 | contig 16668 bp, 12 predicted proteins | sample MGYA00514221_ERZ1036424 | MGnify/ENA primary metagenome ERZ1036424 (study PRJEB33795, sample SAMN09464939) | human gut metagenome | host: Homo sapiens | place: USA: Stanford, California | collected 2016-11 | study: EMG produced TPA metagenomics assembly of the...
ACTATTAAAGTCTTCCTTGTCAATATTTTTAAATGTTTTATCTTTTTTTACAGCTAATAAAGATTCATTTTCATCTTCACTAATTATAACTTCTGTAACTATTCCTGTAGTGGGCTTTACACTTTCAACAAGTATTTTATTATTAAAAATACTATTAATTAATGCACTTTTACCAGAGCTTGTTTCGCCTAGCATTACAATATAATGATTTGCATTAATAACTTTTTCTTTTACCAATAAATTCCTCTCAATAATATCTTTATACCCAATATCATTTACAACTCTATCAATTCTCTTTTGTCTATTAACACACTTTTCAAAACTATTCATGGATTTTTCTCCTTAATTCTTCTAGAATTTTCAAATCTTTATTGAATTCTAAAATATGTTCTTCATTATAAATTTTATCGTATTGAAATTCTATATTCTCAATATCTTTTTTTAAAATCTTTTCTAAATTATTTTTAAGTTCCTTTATTGAATCATCAATTTCTTGTTGCTTTGCTCTTAAATCATCAAGTATTTCTTCCTTTAAATAATTTTCTAGGTCTTCTATAAGTGGTTCTAAATCCTTTATTGTATAGCTTGCCCTAGTTTCGACTATTTTTCTTCTCATATAGTCTCCTATTAGAGAAAATGCCAGACTTATACCCATACCAACTAAAATTCCAGCTGGACCTCCTAAAGCTCCTATTGCACCTGCAGTTCCAATAAGGCCAGATGAAATACCAAGTACTGTTGGTAGTGATTTTTCATATTTTACTGAACTATCTTTATTAAAGAAATATATATTTTCATACTTTCCATTAAATCCTTTTATCTTTATATCCTTTAACTGCTCATTTAAGTCTTTTATTAATGTACTTGTAACAGAGAGTACCTCATCCATAATTTTATTTATTGCAGTATCTGAAGCTTCTTTATAAATCAAGCTGAGTCTATGACCATCAACTATTCCTTTATTTATGATTCTTCTTAATTCCTTTTTTAGATATTCAATATTTTCCCTTATTGCATTTGATGAATGTTCTATAACATCATCCATTCCTTCTCTTCCAAAGTTCCTTATTCTTCTAAAATTCTTCTTATTTTCAGATAAAACTTCTTTAATATTTTGAATTTTTTCTTCTTTTTCTCTTTCATTTTCATTAGTCTCATTTATTGCTAAAATTCTATATTCTTCTATTTTATTATTAATATTATAAATAGCTTCTTCAACTTTTTTATTTAAACTATCTGTTAAGTCCCTATTATACTCTACAGGTATATTCTCTATATCCTCTATGACTTTAGTTATTCCTGATTCACTATATTCAACTTGATTTCTTGTGAATTTTCCTTTAACTGCTTCATAAACATTTACTATATTAACCTTGACATTCTCTTCATCATTATGAGCATTGCTAATACTATTTAATACTCCTTCATTATGCTCTTTTGCTTCATATGCATCTTCTATACTTTCATCATTCCATCTATTTTGTACAAAAATAGTATTTGAAAGCTTTGGCCACAATGCATTTATAAAATTTTTCTCTGTTCTTGTTATAGGGGGATTTGTCCTTATAATAAAAATACCCGAAACTAAATTATTAACATATTGTAAAGTTGTTCTTTGATTTTCAGGTGTCAAGCTTCCCACTCCTGGTAAATCAACAAGTACAATATTATTCTTTAAAACAGAACTTTTATTATATAAAACTATTTTGCATACTTGAAGCTTGTTAGCAGTATTATAATCATTATGAACATATTTCTCCAAGTTTTCTACCATTATAGTTTCACTATTTCCATTTAAATAATGTATTACAGCTTCATTAGTATTTTCTCCATATCTAACTTCAACTGGAACACATGTAGTTTCATCAACATCAGTTGGCAAAATATTTTCTTCCATCAAAATCGAATTTAAAAAACTGCTCTTACCAGCTCCTTGTATTCCTAGTACTGGAACTATTATTTCTTTTTTATTTATATTTTCAATAAAATGATCAAAGTACTCTCTATAATCTATTCCTTCCTCTTTATTATTCAAGTACTTTTCTAGTAACAAATTAAAATTACAATCTTGTATTAAATCACTATATACCATCCTTTATTTTCTCCTCTTTCCAAAAAACCTAGAAAAGAATGATCTATTTCCCCATTCAACTTCTTCTTGTATATTATCTATTTTCTGAGTAAGTTCTCCTTCAAGTCTATTTATTACTTGTATTAATATTTCCTTTTGGTCTACCTTTTCCCCAATTTTTTTTATATTCTCTGAAATTATTTTTTTATTATCAAAAAAATTACGCTCCATAGATTTATCTATTTCTTCTAAATTCTTTTCAATTTTTTCAGTGTTAATTTCATTAATTTTATTTATAATTTCCACTTTATTAGTTGAGCCTTCATTTTCTAAATATTTTCCAAGTATTCTGATTTTATCTTCAACTGATGTAAAATTTATATTTTCAATTTTATTCATGATTTCATTTTTATTACTAGAAGATTTATTTAGAATAAAGTTGCTTCTAGTGTCTATTAAATCTTTTATTTCCTTAGAATTTTCTAGTAATTTTTTCAACCTATCGTCTAAAATTTCATTTTGTTCTGATATTATTTTATTAAAAGATTCTTCTATTGTATTTTCTATAGATTTTGTTACTTTTAACATATTACTATTTAATTCATCAATTTTCTGTTCAAAATCTTCTTCTTGAAATTCTTCAAAACCTACCTTTAAATCACCTATCTTCTTTTCTAAAGGTTTTAATTTATCCATTAAATCTGCTGTCATATTCTTTGATACTTTTGAAAGTGAATCTGCCATTTCATATTGTAATTCACTCATCATATTTTTTGTAACTTCATCTGATTGAATACTTACTGATTTCTCTTCCATAGTTGTCCTCCATAATATCACTAATTTTCTCTTCTATTTAAAAAATAATTTAAAATTTCTTCAAGAGTATCTCTTTCTTCATCACCATTTGATAATGGATTTTCTAATAGTCTTTCCTTAATCTCCTTATAATCACTTATTATAAAATTATTTTTTTCCTGACCTTCAATTAAAGCCATATTATATATTGGATTTTTTGAATTAATCAAAATATATCCAAAATTCTGCCCATTGTATAACTCCATAATACTATTCTTTAGTTTATTAATATCATATAATAATTCACTTACTATTTTAGCATTAATAAATTCTTTTGATGAATCAATTACTAAATTTAAAACAACTTTATTTTTTTCTTTAATACTGTTTAAATACTTACTTTCTTTAAGTTGCTTCTCTGAACTGCCTATTTGTATACCATTGAATAATATATAAATATTCAAGGACTTGTCCTTCATATTATTAATTATGTTATCTATATTATATTGATTTTCGCAAAACTCATAAATAACTATTGTATTTTTAAAAACATAAATACCATTTGTTCTTATAATATTTATCTCTTTTTCACTTATGTAGAATCCATATAGTCTAGAAATAAATTTTATACAAGAATCTATATCCCATGTCCAAATAATATTTTTATTTATTGTTCCAAATTTTCTATTTATATTCTTTGATAAATAATCACCTATTAATAAATAGTTTTTTTCTATTATTCCATTAATAAATTTGTAAAGATTATATGATAAAGGAGATATAAAATATTCTATATTTTTTTCATTATTACTATTCATGCTATTTATTTCATTTTTATGTTCCTGTATTGTTAATGCAATTTCATCTTCACTATTAAGTTCTTCTTTTATTAAATTTTTTTTAACTTCTTTTAATTTAATATTTAAATCTTCAATATCATCAATTTTTATCTTCTGTTCTTTCTTTTCCTCATATTCACTAATTCTTTTGCTTACTTCATTGTAAAAAATATTTATTGATTTATTATATTGATTAGTCCAATTCCATAAAATATTAGTATATTTTTTTCTATTTTCATTACATGCAAATCTGATCATTTCTTCTGTAGCATCTTTGTCTACTACTTTCTCATCATATCCTTCTTCTTCATATCCCCAATTGCTGTTAAAAATCTCTGCTAATACTCGTTTTCCTTTATTAAATACACCATTTTTTTCAATTCTTCTTGTTCTTTCTTCATACTTATGTTTGACATCTACATTATGCAAATCTACGCTTGGCAAAGAATAGCTAAATCTAATATCTAGGTTAAGCTTTCTATATAGTTCATTTTTCTTTTCTTCACAAATTTTAACTATATCCAAAATATTATTTTCTATTTCTAAATTTTTGGTATTAATATCCTTAACTATATAAGAATAGCTTTCTGCATCATTAGAATCTGAAGTTTCTATTTCTGTTATTATTTCAGAAATAGTCTCATCCATAATTTTTACTTGTAATTCTATTTTTTCTTTTGCTATTTTAAAATCATTTACAATTTGATCAACATCATTATCTGTAACAGACATTAAAGAATTTATATATTTTGCATCGCTGCTTTCTATTAGCTCTTTATCTGTTAGCATTATTGTACTAATTCTTTCACAAATACTTATTACTCGTTCTTTATTTATACTTGGAATTACTTTACTTATACATAATTCTACAGATTTCATAAATCCATTAAAATTTGATATATTATATAAATCAAGATTTTTTTCTACTATTCCTTTAAGTGCACTAAGAGCTGATATTTGGACTATTTCTATATCATTCCTATTAATAGCTTTATTTATAAGATTTTCTGCTCTTTTTTTATGTTTCATTAAAATCGTATTTCTATCTTCCTCAACTATTCCATCTTTACCTATCTTTTCTTCTACAGAATCTATCATATTTTGCACTAAAATTATTTGTTTATTTTTATCATTAACTATCTTAATTTTTTCCATATTAACTTTATCGCTATTAGCCTTTACTGTTGTTAAAAATATGCAAATATCTATTGTAGGGAGTAAAATTTCTAGCGTCAATTTCTCATGAATCTCTAAATCACAAGCATCTAGTCCAGGGCTATCTACAATTTCAATATTCTCTCCTAAAGAAAAAGATAAGGTGGTGATATCAATCTGAGTAACTTTTAATTTATTGTTAGGATTCTTAATTTCATCTGCATATTTAGCTATATTATCACAATTTAAGTTGTCTTCATTTAATATTTCTGGATCTCTGTCTCTAAAATATATGATAGCTTGTCTTTTAACACCTTTTGAACATGTAATTATAATACTTGAACTTGGTCTTATAGCTACTGGCAAAATTTTTTCACCTAAAATAGAATTCACTAATGTTGATTTTCCACTACTAGTAATTCCAATAATCGCAATTCTTATTGTATTTTTATCAATAATATTTTTTCTTTTTTCAAACCATTTAACATCGTTATCATATCTTTTTTTCCGATATTCATTTTCTGCTAAAATTCCTTTAATTTGATCGATCTTATCTAAAATATACTTGTTTACTTTCATATATAATCTCCATATTTTTTTCTTAGACATATTACAATTTCATGATTTAGTTATTTAATGTTATATTACCACATTTATTAATAATTATCTAAACCATAATTTCCTAAAAATCCTATCTATTATTCTTAATTATACGCGTTGTGCTAGTTAAAAAATTAATAAAATATTTTAAAAAATAAAGAAGTGAATTTCTATTTATACGAAATTCACTTCTTTATTTTTCATTTATTATTTAAGATATCAGTATATCAATAAAATTTTAATCAATTAAATTTATATTAAATAGAATTACCCTTTTCTGCAGCAACTTTTATAGAACCATCTTTTATTTTCTCATATGTAGCTTCAACAGTTTTCATTGTTTCATCACTTAAATTAGGATTATCTTTTGGAATTCCAACTCCGTCATTTGAAACATCAAATGTTAATGTTTCTCCTCCTTTAAAGTTTCCTTCTTTAAAATCCTTTACCATATCATATGAAGCTGTATCAACTTTTTTTATTGCAGAAGTAAGTACTACTGAGTTTCCTTCTGTATAAATACCATCGTAATATTGATCACTATCTACGCCTATAACCCATGCTTCTTTTCCAGAATTAACTCTAGTTTTAGCTTCTGTTATAACACCATTCCCAACAGAACCAGCTGCACAAAAAATAGCCTTTACTCCCCTATCATACATAGTTGCAGCTATTTGTGTTCCTCCAGCTGCATTTTCAAATGTTCCTTCATAAACAACATTTTCAGGTTTTATTGTCATTTTGGTTCCTAAATTTTCATTAGCATAAGCTACACCTTGTTGAAATCCCCAATTAAATTTTTGTACTGATGGAATTTCCATACCGCCTATAAATCCTAAATCTCCTTCTTTTAACTCTATAGCTGTTGCAACACCAGCCATAAATCCAGCTTCCTGTTCTGCAAATAAAATAGAAACAGTGTTTTCTCCTACTTTAACATTCCCACTTCCATCATTAGGCTGACCGTCAATTAGTACAAATTTAGCATCACTATACTTATCTTGTGATTTGTATATTGAAGTTTCAAATTGATATCCAGGAGTTATTATTAATTTAGTTCCTGAATCATAAAGATTTGTTATCTCTTTTAGGAATTCTGCTTCAGTAGTTCCACTAGGTTGTAAATATTGAATATTTGTTCCTAAATCCTTCTCTGTTTTCTTTAATCCATTCCATGTACCTTCATTAAATGATTTATCATCTATATTTACCCCATTAGTAACCATTCCTACTTTAATATTGTTATTTTGGGATTCACTACTTCCACAGCCTGATAGTAAACCTATTGTTATTGTAGAAACTGCAAGTAATGATAATAATTTTTTTCTCATTTAATTTCCTCCTATAGTATAATAATTAATTTAGAATAATATTTAAAATATAAATATTTCAAAACTTATTATAGTATAACTTAAATTTTAATAATATCAAGTATTATTTTGTCGATTTATAATTCAACAATTACTGGTAAAATCATTGGTTTTCTTTTCATTTTAATATATACGAATTTATCTACTTCTCTTCTTATTGAATTTTTTATTTCTGCCCATTGCGTTATATTATTATTTAAACATTTTTCAACAACTTCAAAAACTAAATTTCTAACATCTTCAATTAATTCCTCAGAGTTTCTAACATACACAAATCCTCTTGAGATAATATCTGGTCCTGAAATTATAGTTCTATTCCTTCTGTCTATTCCTACAACAACAGTTATAATTCCATCTTCAGCAAGATTTTTTCTATCTCTAAGAACCATGTTTCCAACATCGCCTATTCCCATCCCATCTACAAGAACTCTTCCTGATGGTACTTTTCCTACTACTTTAGCAGTGTTTTTTGACATTTCAAACACATCCCCATTTTCTAATATGAATGTATTTCCTTCTTTTACTCCCATACTTTGAGCTATTTTACTATGTACACTTAAATGTCTATACTCTCCATGAACTGGTACAAAAAACTTAGGTTTTAAAAGAGCTTGAATAAGTCTTAACTCTTGTTCACATGCATGCCCAGAAACATGTATATCTTCTATTGATTTATATATAACATTTGCACCCTTTTCAGTTAAATCATTAATTACATTTGATACAGCTTTTTCATTTCCTGGTATTGGAGTTGCTGATATTATTACCATATCATCTTTTTGAATCTTTATATATTTATGAGTAGAAGCAGCTATTCTCGTAAGTGCCGCCATTGATTCTCCTTGGCTGCCAGTTGTTACAATTGTTATTTCATTATTTGGATAATTATTAATTTCTTCTAAACTTATTATCATTTCTTTTGGAATAAATAGATACCCAAGATTCATGGATACTTCTGAAATCTTCTCCATACTTCTTCCGCTAAATGCTATTCTTCTGCCATTTTTTATAGAACAATCGCTTATTTGTTGCAGTCTATGAACGTTAGATGCAAAAGTTGATACAATAACTCTACCAGTAGCTTTTCTAAATAATTGTTCTAACTTCTCTCCTACAGTTTTTTCTGACATTGTGTAACCTTTATGAAGAGCATTTGTACTATCAGCCATTAAAAGTAATACACCTTTTTTTCCAATCTGTGCATATCTTTGTAAATCCATAACTTTTCCATCAATAGGTGTAAAATCTATTTTAAAATCTCCACTATGAACAATAATTCCAATAGATGTATGTATAGCAATAGAGCAGCTATCAGGAATACTATGGTTATTTCTAATAAATTCAACTTTAAAATTTCCTATCTCTAACATTTTTCCTATTTCTATTTCATTTAAAGTACAATCATTGAGAATATTATGTTCACTTAGCTTATTTTCAATTAATCCTAGAGTTAATTTTGTACTGAATATAGGTATATTTATCTGCCTAAGAATATAAGGCAATGCTCCTATGTGATCCTCATGACCATGTGTTATAATAAAACCCTTGACTTTATTACTATTTTTTATTAAATATGTTACATCTGGAATCACAATATCAATGCCATAAAGATCTTCATCTGGAAATGCTAATCCACAATCTATTACTATAATTTCATCCTTATATTCTAAGGCTGTCATATTTTTCCCTATTTCTCCTAATCCACCTAATGGTATTATTCTAATCTTATCTTTATTGTTCTTTATTTTAGTAACTCTTTTTGTTTTCATAAATTTAATATTTTTATTATCCATTTCATCACCTTCATCATTTATTGTATATTTTAATTTTCACCAATCTGATCAATAATATGAATTATTATTTCAAAATAAATGTAAAATAAGATTTTATCTATTGATAATATTTTTAATTTGCCATAATATAAGATAGGTGAATAATTTAGATTTAATATTTTATATTTATAGTAATTCTTTAAAGTAGGTGAAAACATGCATTATGTAATATATGATTTAGAATTCAATCAAAAAACATCAATTACTGATGAAAATCAATTAATAAACAATACAGATTTTCCATTTGAAATCATTCAAATAGGTGCAATAATGATAGATGAGAATTTTAAACAAATAGCTACTTTTAATAAATTAATTAAACCTACAGCTTATACAACTATTCACCCTTATGTTGAGAGCTTAACTAAAATAACTGACCAAAAACTATTCTATTGTCAAACCTTTCCTGAAGTCTTTAAAGAATTCATAAAATTTTTAGGTGATGATCAAATTGTATTTTGTGTCTGGGGAAAAAATGATATTAAAGAACTATTAAGAAATATAAAGTTTCATAATTTACCTACTATTGATATTTTTAAATATTACATTGATATTCAACAGCACGCTTCAAAGATTTTCAATGTTCCTAAAGGTACAAAAATAGGTTTAAGTAATGCTGTTAATCTTTTAAACATAACTACTAATAGTGAATTTCATGATGCATATAACGATGCATTTTATACTGCTGAAGTGTTTAAAACTATCTACAATGTAAAAATGAAACCTAAGATATATAAATATACACCATCAAAAAGATTGTCTAAGCCAAAAGAAAAAACTGATACTGTAGCTTTAATTGCACAATTTGAAAAGATGCTTAATAGAACAATGACTAAGGAAGAAATGATGATTATAAAACTTGCTTATAATATGGGAAAAACTAAGCAATTTATAAAAAAATGATTATATTTTTAAATATGTGATCTAAAGTGGTTTAAAGAAATAGAAGAAACATGTACTAAATTATAAATAATTCAGCATTTATTATTATAGTATGCTATTTATAATACAATATTTGGACTATTTCTTTAAATCAAATTTTACATAATTATTTTCTTTTTATTTTTTCTAAATAATCTTTTTGATTAACTATATTCTCTTCAAAATTTTCTATTGCGTTTTTTGTAAAATTTCCTGTTCTAGCCATATTGGATATCTTTTGTTCACTATTTTCTTTACTCATTACTACATCTCCTATCTATTTTTATTTACATTAATTATTATTTCAAACTAAAATTATTTTATTATTTCAAATTTCACTTATTTAAATCTAATTCATCCTCTTTTAAAACAATATCTTCTTTAATTTCATCTTCTGATTCTTTTTCGCTTTTAAATTTAATATAATTCATTCCTAAAAAGCTTAATATACCAAATATTATAGATTGATTAAGTAAAATAACTATAAATTCAATTAAATAATTAAAATTTGATTTAAATCCATTTAACTGACAAATAAAATTATAGATTAAGAAAAAAACATTTCCACTTAATATACTTAAATAAGCTAGCTTTATATCATTTTTATATATAGAACAATCTTCATTTTTATTTAATATTAGATTATTTAATATTAAATAAAAAGGTATAAAACATAAATAAAAAAATAATTCAGTATATATTATGTTATGTTTCAGGCCTGCTATAAATGCATACTGTAACTTTTTGTCTATCACTGTAAATATCATATGTATTATGACTGGTAAAAAATATAGTATTAGTTTAATATATTTCTTCTTACTCATAAATTAATACCTCCTTATAAAATACTATATTTACTTTTTAATAAACATATTACTTATACTAAAACTTTATATTTATTATTTTATCTATTGTGTGTAAATCTTTTTTAAACATAAAATATTTTAATATATTTTCTTACCGTAATATGAGTTTTTTAAAACCTCTAAATATAAATTTCAAAATCTCTTGATTCTATAAATAAAAAATGATATTCTATGTAAATGTAAAATAATCTATTTTAGTTAAGAAAGGATTACTTATGACAAAAGATATGACTACTGGAAATCCAGCAAAATTAATTCTATATTTTTCTATACCTTTACTTATAGGTAATATATTTCAACAGTTCTATAGTATGGTTGATACTATTATAGTGGGGCGTTTTATAGGCGTTGAAGCTCTTGCCGCAGTTGGTGCAACTGGTGCTATGTCATTTTTAATATTAGGATTCGTTAATGGTTTAACTGGTGGCTTCTCTGTTATGGTTGCGCAAAAGTTTGGAGCAAATGATGAAAAAGGGTTAAGAAAATCAGTTGCAACCTCTACAATATTATGTGTAATTATGACTATAATAATCACTATTATTAGTGTATTAACTGCAAAGCCACTTTTAAATTTAATGAATACTCCAGCAAATATAATAAATGATGCAAATTCATATATTATTGTTATTTATGCTGGAACTGCTGCTACTGTGTTTTATAATATGATATCTAGCATTTTAAGAGCTCTTGGTGACAGCAAAACACCACTTTATTTTTTGATTATCTCTTCTATTTTAAATGTAATCTTAGATTTAGTTTTTATTATTAATTTATCTATGGGTGTTAAAGGTGCTGCTTATGCAACTGTGATATCACAATTAGTATCTGGTTTTTTATGTTTAATATATACAGCAAAAAAATATACTATTTTAAAACTAAAAAAAGAAGATTGGAATTTTGAATTTAAGTTTGCTATTAAACATTTAAATATTGGTATACCTATGGCACTTCAGTTTTCTATTACTGCCATAGGAGTAATGGTCTTGCAAAGTTCTTTAAATGCTTTTGGATCAACAATTATTGCCGCTTATACAGCTGCTTCAAAAGTTGAACAATTAGTTATGCAACCTAGTATAACATTTGGTATTACCATGGCTACATATTGTGGACAAAATCTTGGTGCTAAAAAAATAGATCGTATAAAAGAAGGTGTAAAGAGATGTTCACAGATTTCTTTAATTATAAGCATAATAGCTGGAATTATTGTTATTATATTTGGTGGAAGCTTTACAAAATTATTTATTAATAATGCCGAACCTAGTGTTATTAAAGCAGCAGAGCATTATTTAAATATAGTTTCAGTATTCTTCACAATTCTAAGCCTATTATTCATATATAGAAATGCATTGCAGGGTATGGGAGATGCTTTTATCCCAATGATGGCTGGAGTTGCTGAACTTGTTGTTAGAGTTATTGTCGCATTTACATTACCAGCTTTTATTGGATATACTGGTATTTGTTTAGCAAGTCCAATTGCATGGATTGCTGCTACTATTCCGTTATCAATAAAATACTTCAAAACTATTAACAATATGCTTAAAAAGCCTAATTCATCCAGTGCTAAAATTAGTAATTTCTAAGAAAAATAGAGGTTAAATAAATGGGATCACATTTATTTAGCCTCTATTTTAATATAGATTTTTATTCTATATTTATATATTCTTTTGGAATTGCATTTATAAATCTACTTGGATATGTTGGATATCCAAATGAGTTTGTTGTAGTATATGATAAATACAAATTCTTTTTAGCTCTTGTTATAGCCACATAAAATGTTCTAGACTCTTCTGATAAATCTCCACTATTCACAGCCCTAAAGCTTGGAAATCTATTTTCTTCAAGCCCAGCTAAAAATACATTATCATATTCTAAACCTTTAGCTTGATGTATTGTTAATATTGGTATACGTATCTTATTACTTTTATCTATCATTAGCTCTTCAAGTTCTCCATTTGATAAGGAAGTCAAATTTACTACTTGTATTAATAAATCAATATTGCTGTCATTTTTATTATAATATTTTTCTAAGAAATCTTTAAAATCATTTATTCTATTTATTTTTATTTCAATAATTTTAGGGTAATATGTTTTCTTCTCTTTCTTCTATTCCATAAACTTTGCATAATGAAAATTCCTCTAATATATAATTTATAATATCACTAGGTCTTAATTTTTCACTATTTTCAATTAATTTATTTATTTTCAATGATATATTACTAAACTTTTTATATACTTTATTCGTATATAAAAATCTTGTAGCCGCATTTGGAATTATTTTTTCTTTTAGAGAGAGAATCAATAAATAGCTAGTTGCTTTTACATCATCAAGAGCATTATGAGATGGTTCATGGCTTATAGGGAATATCTTGCTTAATGTTTCTAGCTTATGATTAGGTAAATTAGGATAGAATCTTCTAAATATATCTAATGTATCAAAAACTCCTTTGAAGTTATATTTCCTCATATTAATTCTATTAAGTTCACTAGCTAAAATACTAATATCATATTGTACATTGTGACCAACTATTATTGCATTATCTGAAAAATCAAGGAATTCACTAAATACCTTTTCTTTACTTTCTCCATTTCTCTCTAGGTAATCATCTGTAAATCCATGAACTAAAGCTGATTTCCCCACTGATTTATTTGGTTTAACAAATCTTTCAAAGGTTTCAACTACATCACCATTTTTATCTATTTTAATGGCAGCAATTTGAATTATTTCATCCTTTGTAACATTCACACCTGTACTCTCTACATCAAAAACTATTATAGTTCCGTCATTATTATAAGCTTCTATTAATTTAGAGAAATATTCTTCATTTTCTTCTACTTGAATAAAATCTGTTAATTTAATTCCAACTTTTTTATATTCCTCAGATTGAATTAAATTTATTGTATTATCTCCTATTCCAGTTGGAAGTCTTTTTAATATTCTTTTAAGGCTAATATCATCATTTCTATTTACTATTAATTTTAAAAAAGCTGTTATATCCTTAATTTCTTCTCTTCTAAAAAACTTAAATTGATCAACAAGTACAAATTCATATTTATTATTCTTATTAAATTTTTTTAGTTCTCTACTTAAATCAATATTTAAAAAATTATCTCTAGTTAAAATACATATTTTTTCATCAATAACATCTTCGCTTAATATCTTATCTATATTGTCTTTTATCCAAAAAGCTTCTTCTTCTCTGTTATGACTCCCATGACAATATATTTTATTTCCATTTGTAATAGTATTTGATTCAATTGGCTTACTGTATATAGAACTATACTCAAATTTAAAAGTGCTTTCTAAGTATTTTAACGAAGCTTCTGTTAATATCTTTGTAGCTCTATAATTTTTATAAAATTTAATAACTTTAGGATTATGCTTTAAAAATTCATTTTGAATTAGATTAGGTTCTGATCCTCTCCATTCATAAATTGTCTGAAAAATATCTCCACACAAAAGTATATTATTATTAGAAAATATTTTTTCAATTATATGATATTCTATAATACTTGTATCTTGCATTTCATCAATACAAATATACTTATACCTATTTGCATAATCATTAACAATATCAGAATCTTCAAATAATAATTTTGCTTCCATAATAAGATCAGAAAAATCAAGCATATGATTTGTTTTTAATGCTGAATTATATTTATAAATTAAAATATGTCCATAATCTCTAAGACTAGCCTTCAATGCTGAATTTAATACTTTTTTTACTGTACACATGTCATCAATTAAACTACTATCACACTTAAATAAACTATCAATTGTTTTTTTGTAGTCTTCATTATAATCCTCTGAAAAATTATTTAATTTAATCCTATATTCTTTTACAAGCATTACAAACCTATAAAGTGCTTCAATTGGATATCCTTTCCGATTAAATTGTCTTAATAATTCTTTAGAATCATCTTCATCCAATATTGTGAAATCACTAAAAGTGTCTGTACTTTTCTTAGCATTTTCTTTTATTATTTGAAGACAAAAAGCGTGAAATGTTTTTATATTAATGCCTTTTGTCTCATTTACTCCCTCTTCTTCTATTCTATCTTTCATTTCTCTGCACGCCTTATTAGTAAAAGTTATACATAAAATTTCATCAGCTAAACATTTTTTACTATTAATAATATTAACTATTCTTTTAGCTAAAGTATCTGTTTTTCCAGTTCCTGCTGATGCAATTAATAAAATATTCTCATCTAATTCATTAATCACAGATGATTGCTCAAAGTTTAATTCTTTATTCATAGACTTTCTCCCTTACTATATGGCATTAACATTTTATAAAAAAACTAGATGTTTTAAGATAATTTGATTACTTAACATCTAGTGTATAAATATTTATGAATACATTTTAACAAATACTACTTTTAAATAATTTCCCTCTTGAAATTTATCTGTGACAGCAAAATCTTGTGGCAGTTTATGTTCTTCTAAAATTTCATATTTTTTATTGCTTTCTTTAAATGCTTGATCTATAAATTTTTTAAATTTATCCATATTAAATGTAGCACAATTTGTAGAAGCAATAATAACTCCTTCATCTTCTGTTACATTAATTGCCGATTTAACTAAATCTTTATAATCCTTTGCCGCACTAAATCTATTATCCTTAGATGTTGCAAAACTAGGAGGATCAAGTATAACAACATCGAATTTAATATTCTCTTTTTCTGCTTTTTTAAAGTAAATAAATATATCTTCTACAACTATCTCATGTTTTTTATAATCAATATTGTTAAGCTTAAAATTTTCAATAGTTTTATCTAAACTTCTTGATGCTAAATCTACACTTGTGGTTATAGCTCCTCCTTTAGCTGCTGCCATAGAAAAAGCTCCTGTATAAGAAAATGTATTTAAAACTTTTTTCCCATTAGAATATTTATCTCTAATAGATTTTCTAACTTCTTTTTGATCTAAAAATACTCCAACCATAGCTCCATCATTAAGATATATTGCAAACTTCACTCCATTTTCCTTGACAACAAGTGGTTCAGGTGCTTTTCTTCCACAATAATAACTATCCTCATCTGTAACCATACCATTTTCTTCAAATCTCTTTTTTTCATATATTCCATCAAATGAAACTAAAGATTTTATGGCTTTTATTATCATGTCTTTAAATAAGTATATTCCCTTACTATACCATGTTATTAGATAGTATTCATCGAAATAATCAATAGTAAGTCCACCTATTCCGTCTCCTTCACCATTAAATACTCTAAATGCAGTCGTATCTTTTGAATGATAATATTTCATTCGTTTTGAAAATGCATTTCTCAATTTATCATAAAAAAATTTATTATCAAAGTTACTTTTTTTACTATTACTTAAAATCCATCCACAACCTTTATTTTGCTTTCCATAATATCCTTTACCTAAAAAAGCTTTTTCTCCATCAATTAAAGAAATTATTTGACCTTCTTCCTTTAATTTCTTTGAATCTTCTAAATATTCTTCTAAAATTAAAGGATATCCATTTTTATACTTATTCACGAATTCTTTTTTTACTGTAAGTGTTACCTCTTTCATATGTATATGTACCTTCCTAAAACAAATTTCTTATACTACATCGTTAACAATTATACCATATCTTATTCAATTTATTATGATTATTTATTAATATTATATTTTTATAATCTTCATAAAAATAAGGTTACAACAATTATTTTTGTTGTAACCTTATTAAAATAAATATACTTAAATAAAATTTAATCTATTTTATTTTTACTAATAATTCTCCAGTCTTAACTTGTTGTCCTTCTGATACTAAAATAGATTCAACTATTCCATTACAGCTAGAAACCATGTTTGTTTCCATCTTCATAGCTTCTACAACAACTAAGCTTTCTCCTTCTTTAACTTCTTGACCTTCTTTAACAAGAATTTTAATTATAGTTCCTGGTATGCTTGAACCTATTTCTTGCTTATTTGAAGGATCAGCCATTTTTGAAGAAGTTCCTGTTCCTAAATTACTTACTATTCTTTCAGTCTTATCTTTAATTTTAATCTCTCTTCTATTTCCATTGATTTCAAAGTCTAAAGTTCTATATCCTTCAGAATCTAATTTACCAATTTCAATTAATTGAACAACCATTATCTTACCTTCAGCTACTTCAATTTCACTTGTTTCACCTTCTGCAAGTCCATGGAAGAATACATCACTTCCCATAAGTCTTACTTCACCGTATTCTAAAACATGTTTTATAAAG
>ERZ1036424.452-NODE-452-length-16638-cov-3.153229_pt1 | contig 16638 bp, 15 predicted proteins | sample MGYA00514221_ERZ1036424 | MGnify/ENA primary metagenome ERZ1036424 (study PRJEB33795, sample SAMN09464939) | human gut metagenome | host: Homo sapiens | place: USA: Stanford, California | collected 2016-11 | study: EMG produced TPA metagenomics assembly of the...
CCTCCAACATAAATACAAGAATTTTAGATCGTCAAATAAAATAGCTTTTCATTTATAGTGAAATAAGTATATAAATTTCTAAATGTATGATACAATCAAGTGTAAAATCCCATAAGGCACAATATATAAGTTAAACTAAGACTCAGATGTGGATCAAACCCCACCTTCATCAAGTTTCACTTTATTAAGGTGCTTTAAAATTGGAGGAATATATGAATAATAAAAATATAGAAATGATGAAAAAATTAATAGAAGAAAAGAAACAAAAAGGAAATAACGCCAAAAATAATGTAAAGCCCCAAAAAGTTATAGGCAGAATGTTATTGCCATGCGGAAAAACAACTCGATAAAACACATTTAAAAAGAGCACAAGTCAATTCACTAAAAATGATTTTATATGTAGCATGGCTGCTCTTTTTTTAGTTCGTATTTGCAGCATAGCTGCTTTTTTTAAAGGGGCATATTTTGATAGGCTCTCTTCAAATTATAAAAGCGAGGTAATACTATGATAAAAATTAATAACTTATCCTACTCATTTCCACAAAAAGATCTTTATAATAATATTTCTTTTAAATTAGATGAAGGTGAGCATTGTGCTTTTATAGGTTCAAGTGGAAGTGGAAAAAGTACACTGATAGATATAATTATGAATCCTGAAAACTATGTGTTTGATGGCAGTCTAGAGCTAGACCCAAATTGTAAGATTGGATATATAAGTCAATTTTCTAAACTAGATAAAACAAAAGAAACTACAGTTTTTGAATATCTATGTGAAGATTATATTAAGCTGCAAAATGAAATAACTTCTATTTGTGCTGAAATGGAAACCTCTTCTGACATGGATACTTTACTTGAAAAGTACCAAGAAGCTTTAGATACACTTGATGCAACCTTTGGAGATGATTTCGAAAGTGATCTTAATAAGAAATTAAATCTAGCAGATTTAAATAATCTTAAAGATTTAACGATATCTGAGATTAGTGGTGGACAGTTTAAGCTTATTCAAGTAATTAAGGAAATGCTTAATAGACCAAACATAATAATTATGGATGAACCTGATGTATTTTTAGATTTTGAAAATCTTAATTCTCTTAGAAATCTAATTAATTCTTACAAGGGAATAACCCTCGTCATCACCCATAACAGATATTTATTAAATCATTGTTTTAACAAAATAATACACCTTGAAAATCATGAGCTCCAAGAGTTTGATGGAAGCTATATAGACTATAATTTCTCATTACTTCAAACTAAAATTGAATTACAAGAACTTGCTATTATTGATGATGAAGAAATCAAGAGAAATGAGCACCTGATAAAGAAACTAAGAGATAGGGCAGAAATTACAGGTGAACCTTCAGCTGGAAGAACTTTAAAAGCAAGAATGAAACTTCAAGAAAGATTGGAAACTCGTAGAATAAAAACACCCTTTGTAGAAATTAAGCAGCCTTATATCCATTTAACTACTAATAATAGTGTGGAAGAAAGAATAGCTTTAAAGGTTACTGGTTACTGTGCTAGTTTTGATGAGATACTTTTAGAAAATGTTAACTTTGAGATTAAATCTAACGATAAAGTAGCTATAATCGGATTAAACGGTACTGGAAAAACAACTTTACTCAAAGATATCTATAATAATAATAATAATAATAATAATTCTGCTATTGAAATAGCTCCTGACATGAAAGTAGCTTATTTATCGCAGGTCCAAGGAGAAATATTAAATGAGTCTAATACAATACTTGAAGAATTCCTAGAAGAAAGGTTTGAAACTTATGATGAGGCTGCATCATACCTTTCAAACTATGATTTTGATGAAGAACTAATTAACCAAAAGATTGAATCTTTATCTGGTGGCGAAAAAAATATACTTCAATTAGCCAAAATTTCTGCAAGCAAGGCAAATATGCTGCTTTTAGATGAACCAACAAGTCATTTAGACACATATTCACAAATGGCTCTTGAAAAAGCTATAGAAAAATATAATGGTGCAATTTTAATGGTATCCCACGATTACTATTCTATAGTAAACTGTGCAGATTATGTTCTACTCATAGAAGATAAAACAATCAGAAAAATGAATATGAAAAAATTTAAAAAGATGATTTATGCCAATTACTTCGATAAAGACTATTTAGAAATTGAACAAAAGAAAAAAACAGTAGAAATGAGCATAGCCATAGCGCTGCGAAATACTGATTTTGAACGGGCAAAAGCTTTATCTGAAGAGCTGGAATCAATTATTAAGTTACTTTAGATTGATGTAGCAAAAAAGAGTAGTTTTGATAATTTTACTTACATTATCAAAACTACTCTTCAGTTTACTACTCACCTTTTCACTGTCTTTTTAAATTTGTATATATTAACCTGTTTTTATTTAATTCTACTAAGTTCATCTAAAAATGCTGGTTTCTTTCTATACAAAGCCATTAATTCATTTATTATTGGAATTTGACTTTGCTTGCCTGCAACTTTTTTATATTTTTTAATTATTCCACATACATTTTAAAAGTGCCATACTTATTTACCATATTAAATAATATATGAAGCATGCTTTCATTGCTGTATTTCATATATTCATTATTAGAATTTTTATCAATTAAGTCATTTAATTTTATTTTTAGTTTGTCTCTAAGAGATTCTGTAGTCGCAACTTCAGCACATATCCCTAACATGTCAATTCTATAAGACTATTTTTCAAGATTCTGTCCTTTTGAGTTATATCCAATATTATATCTATTAATTTTTCTTTTGAAAGATTGCTTAAGACTTCTTTTATTTCTGGCTCCTTAGCCTTTTTCTTTTTTACTTTGTCATTATTTACAGCAATATTTTCATTTTCATTTTTATTATTTATAAACTTGCTTATACATTCAGCCAGTTCAAAATAAGCTGCAACTTCATGCTTACATATTGGTCCAAAATCATAAGAGCAATTACATTCAGAATAAATTATTTCTCCATCATTATCAAGCTGAACCACAACATGGTAGTCTTCACTTCCTTGCACTTCAAAGGTGTAAGTATTATCCCCTTCATTACAAGTATCAAGTATATTTCCATCAGTATAATAGTCATAACCTCTTTTTAAAATTGTTTTATCTATATATTCCTTAAAATTATTAATATTCATAATAACTCCTTTAGTATTTTGCTTTTTGTGTAAATAAACAATACTATTCTGTTCACTTTTGTTTTCATTATTATAGAATAAATTTGTATGTAATAATTAAAGCTAAGACTTTATAATTATAAAAAATCTCAGCTTTTTAATTCTTTATTTCTAATCTCAATTTTTAGTATTTCTTCCTCACTTCATGAGGTGGCTGTCACCTGCACTATAGTTCAGTATATTTTTTACTGTTTCCTTTTGCTTTTTCTACTGGATATTTCTTTTCATTCTTATCCATTTTGCTATTTATAATTTCCTCAAGATCTACGCCAAGGCAGTCTGCCATATGTACACAATAAACTAAAACATCAGCAAGTTCTTCACATACATGCTCTTTATTGTAATTCTCTTCATCCCATAAAAATTCCTCTAAAAGCTCACCTGCTTCTATTGATATAGCTTTACTTAAATTTGCTGGTGTATGAAACTGTGACCAGTCTCTGTCATTTCTGAATTTTCTTATTCTTTCTATTGTTTTTTGCATTTTATTAAACCTCTATCTTTAAATATAATTTCTTTTATAATTTTATTATTTTTCAATCTGATTTACAGTAGGCAATAATCCAAAAAGCCTAGCTATTGAAACTACTACTATTAGAAAACCTATTACTATTTCAATTATAGTTATAGTACTTAAAATTTGTTGCTGTGGAATTATTGTGCCTATGCATGTATAGCTATCTGAAAAAACTATCATTTGTAAAGTACTGCATGATATAAAATCTGTCCAACTAAAAATTTCTGATAGAGTATTAAAGTTTTTACTTACTATATCTTTATTTATTAATATTAAATATTTTTTTAACTATTAAGTGAGAATATTTTTTATTTGTTCATAAAAATTAAATACATTAACAGTTGGTGGTAATCCTGATACTTGTCCATCCCCTGTTTCTAAAACAATCCATGTACCATTATTCAATTCACCAAAATCTATTGTATAAAAATCACTTTGAATATTTTCAAATTTTTTAGCAAATTCTAAAGGTACAAACGGACTATTTTCTGGCTGATTACTATTTCTACTTATATTGATTAGTTTATTTTTAAAATAAACTAATCAATATTCATTTGTTGTATTTTCATATTTCATTAAATCAACAAACTCTTTAAATACTATTTCGCCTGTAAAAAGATCACTTCTTAAATTAATAAATTCATCATAATTGTATAAAATCAATTCAAACTCTTAAAATTTTTTTGCAGCATCATACTCTGATTTATAATCATTATCTACATTTTTTATATCAAAAAAATCACATGGAAATAATATTGTTAACTTCATTTCTTTATCTCCTTAGAATATTTTTTTAATTAAAGTTTTGTGCCATATTTATTAGCCATATCTTTCATTCTGCTTAAGTTCACTTCATTTCCTAGCATTATATCCAATGGAAGTTGCTTTTTAAATAGACTTTTTTGTTTTATTGATATTTCTATAGACATATTCTTTCCCCTATCCATTAATATAGTATTATGATTAGTTCTATTTATTTATCTCAAGCCATTTTCTGAAAAATTCATAATCTTTTATTGTACCATCATCATTTAGTATGTTTAAATATATACCATCACCCTTACCTACAGCATAAATAGCATTTGCTGAATTTTCATTTTCACTAATATGTTTTTCCATTGCTAGCTTTAATATGTTTTTTAAACCTACTCCATAGTGTTCTGCACAATATGCAACAAAATAAATATCTACAAGACTTGCTCCTATATCATCTGCATATAAAGATAAAATATGATTCCTAATTATATCTTTCCACTGTTCTTTTGAACTTGTAATAAGCTTAGTTATAATTCTATCGATTTTGTATGCTCTAAAACTTGGCATTGCCCATTTAGGCAAATTTTCATATTTCCATTGGCATTCTTCAAGATGTTTTAGCATAAGTTTTAAATTGCAGACTGTAGGAATTACTTTTGAGAATATATTTCTCCCTCTTAATATATTAGGCAAATCAATATCTTTTTTATAGTCTGAAATTATATTCAAATCAGTATCTTTTTTGTGTTCTGAAATTATTTCCAAATCATAGTCTAAATATTTTCTTGAAAAACTATCATAATATTTAACTATGGCCTGATCATCCTTGTATAAGCATTTTACCTTACTATAAATATCATGCCAGTCAATGCATCTTACATTTTTTAATATAATGCCTTTATTTACTGCATATGTTAATAATTCATTAATCTCATTATTAAATACATCACTTTCAAAAGGATATAAAAAAACAACATACTCATTTTCATTCTTGATTCTAAGAATATTCCTATATAGCTGATAATATTTTATAAATTCATTAAAATAGAAATTTTCTTCTTTAATATTTTCTATTTTATTTATCTTTAAATTTTTATAATATAAGCTTTCCTTAAACATTTTATAATAGACATCATTATAATTATTTATTCTTGATATATTTAAGCTTTTATCTTTACTTATTTTTCCGAATCCATCTTCTGTATATTTAATTTCAAAATAAATTTTTATATTATGTTCACATTCTGGAGATTGAATCTCAATATATAAATCAAAATTTGTATTTTCAGATGATTCTTCTTCTTTCTTTTCAAATCTTGATTCTTTACTTATTGTACATACAGTAGGTAGTTTAATATTTAAAATCATCTCTAATAGATTCTTTAATTTTTGATTTTCTTTATTTTTAACAACATGTCCATTTTCATCAAATACTAAATGTGAAAAAAAATTTATGCACATAACTTGAGAAGAATTCAAATGATTTGCATATGTATGAAGTTCAATATTTTGCATTTCAACAACTCTTCTTGTATAATCATCCATCAAATTATATTTTTTTATTATATCTTCTTTATTAGAAGTTTTATCTACATTTATAATATGTTCATATTCTTTATCTTTATAAAGACCTTTATTTTTTAAATTTAATACTCTATCTTTGTAGATGCCTAAATGTGATACTACTTTATTTCTAAACTCTCTCTGTTTCATATCATACCCTCCAAATTTATATTATAATCTTTAATAATAAAATCCATTTATTTCATAATACCACAAAAAATATAAATTTCCTTGAATAATCTACAATTAAATAAAAGTTGCTATATTAATTTCCACAGTAATAAAAAACCACTATAGTATTTTTGCTAAAATTTGCATTACACAATTTACTTATGATAAGCTTGTCTAAAATAAAAATTTTAATATGAATTTATTTTAAAAGGGATTTGATATAGAAATGAAAAAAATTATAAAAGTAGTTGGAGCTATTATTGAAAATAAAAATAATGAAATACTTTGTGCCCTACGTTCTCCAATTATGTCTACACCAAACATGTGGGAATTTCCTGGTGGAAAGGTTGAAAATAATGAGACATTAAAAGAAGCTATAGAAAGAGAAATAAAAGAAGAGTTAACTTGTGATATTGAAGCTTTAAGAATTTTTAATGATAATACTCATGAATATGATAATTTTATAGTTAATTTAATTACTATAAAATGTAAACTTATTTCTGGTACTCCTACAGCAAATGAGCATTCAAAGCTTATTTGGCTAAAAAAAGAAAATTTAGATTCTTTAAAATGGGCCCCTGCAGATATTCCTGCTGTAATTCAGTTAATATGCGAAACAGGATCTACCATATAAACATTGGGATGTTGCAATTAATAATTTGTAATCTATTATATTTTCATTATAAATTGGAATTTATAAACCCTGGTGATTATGCGGTTCTTACCACTAGCTAATACCTAGCTAAGTGGTAAACTCCACATATTAGCAGCAAATTGTTAATTAAACACTTACTCATATACATTCGTAGGTATAAACGATTCATACCAAATGCAAGATTTAGGCTCTCTAATTAAAATTTGGGTTCTAGCTTAAATTACAATTGTTTTATTAGCTTTATTAACCATTTTAGCTGGTAATTCTTTTTCAAGCTTCCAAACAAAGCTTATTGGTTTATTTCCACTATGACTAACATATTCACATAAACCTAAATAAGTAAATGGAGATGTAATTCTGTCTCTTTCCTTGCTTTCTCTAACAAATAAGGCAATTTTACTATTTAAAGCTTTATGATTTATATACCTATTTCCTGTAGTACTTTCTACAGATGTTGTGCTTTGACTTTGCCAATGAAATAAACTTTCATTGATTGCATAATCTTCATAAAGAGTTGATGGCGAGAAATCTTTATCACTTTTATTTAAGGTAATAAAAAATATATCTAAAGATTTATCTGCAAAATATTTTACACCTTCTCTAAATGCTGGCTTTTTATTTTCATTAAAGTATCCTAGTGCTGCCATAATCATATCTCTTGAATATTCACAATGCAAATCTAAAGGACATGGAAATCCTAGTTCAACTTTTTCATCCATAAAATCAATGTTATTATAATTAAAATATAATATGCTTATGATTTCATTAATCATATTTTCATTTTTTAATAAACTTTCAATACCTTCTCTTATAGATTTAAAGCCTTGCTTTTCTGGAGCGTCATTATAAAATGTATAATAAAGCATATTTAGCATAAGCATTTCTTCTTCATTAAAATCATTATTATAAATATTATTATTTTTAAGAATATTTAATGTAAACTCAATAAATCTTCTTGAATTAATGCTAAATAAATTCTTTAGCTTTTTAGTTATTTCCTTTTCTTGTTCTTCATTAAAATCTTCTTTTAATCCTGCTAATACAAGCATTCTGCTAAAGTTTCTATCACCAGATTTACCATAAAAATCAACTAAAGATAAATGATAATAATTTAAAAAGTTTTCTAAATTAAGTTCAAGATCAGTTTCTAAATTAAAATTCTTCAATTTGACAATTAGATTTTGTTTATTATTTGCACAAGATTTCATGTTTCTTAAGATATATTCTTTTGCTTGCTTTTCTAACTGAATATAACAACCCTTTGGTAAAGTTAAAAATCCATTTTCTATGTATTCTTTAACACTATGATTAGTCTTACCTACAAGTGCTCTAAATTTTTCTTCAAAATTGTAATTCTTATGAGCCTGACCTACAAAATCCAATACTGTTAAGCATTCTTTACCTTCACTTAATCTTAATCCTCTTCCTAATTGCTGCAAAAATACTGTTAAGCTTTCAGTTGGTCTTAAGAATAAAACTGTATTAATTTCAGGTATATCTACACCTTCATTATATAAATCTACTACAAAAATGAATTTAATTTCACCATTTACCAGCTTTCTTTTAGCATCATTTCTTTCGCTTTCTTTACTATTACCATGAAGCGCTATTGATGGTATATTCTTTTCACTGAAGCTTTTTGCCATAAACTTAGCATGCTCAACACTGACACAGAATCCAAGACCAACTATTTCATTTAAATCTGTAACATAATTATTAATGCTTTGGATTATTTGATTTACTCTAAGATCATTTCCAGTATAAAGATTACTTAATTCTGAAATATCATAGCCACGTCTTCCCCATTTAAGCTTAGATAAATCTATAGTATCAGTAACCACAAAGTATTGAAATGGACTTAGAAGCTTTCTATTAATTGCTTCATTTAATCTTATTTCAGCACTAATACGATCATCAAAGTATTTGAAAATATCAGCACCATCTGCTCTCTCTGGTGTTGCTGTTAAGCCTAGTAAAACTTTAGGATCATAATAATCTAATAATTTCTGATATGATTGAGCTGCTGCATGGTGAAATTCATCTACAATAATAAAATCATAATAATCATTACAAGTTATTTCATACAGCTTTTTACTATTTAAGCTTTGCACTGAAACAAATAAATGATCTAAAGAATCAGGAAGATTATTTCCAACCATTAAATCTCCAAAATTATTATCCTTAAGTATAGCTCTAAAAGTATCACGACTTTGCTTTAATATTTCTTCTCTATGCGCAACAAATAATAATTTATTTACCCTTGTCTTATTTTCTTTACAAAAATCTTTATAATCAAAAGCTGAAATTACAGTCTTTCCAACACCAGTAGCTGCAATTATTAAATTTTTATGCTTATTAAATATCTTTCTTTCAACCTTTAGCTTCTCTAAGATTTCTTTTTGATAAGAATAAGGTTTTATATCAAAAGTAAAATTAAACTGTGCTTCATCATTACACTTTTCTTTTCTTAAAGATCTAGACAATGTTTTTTTGTCGCTATCAGTTCCTATGTAACTTATAAATTCACTATCATTCCAGTAACTTTCAAAAGTGGCTTCAAATTTCTTAATTATATCAAAAGAATCTTTTTCACTTACTTTTATGTTCCATTCAAGGCCAGAAGTTAATGCAGCATTTGAAAGATTGGATGATCCTATATAAGCAGTAGTAAAGCCTGTTTCTCTCTTAAACATATAAGCTTTAGCATGAAGACGAGTTCTTTCTGTATCATATGATATTTTAATTTCTGTATTAGAAAGTTTACTTAATTCATAAATAGCTTTAGCATCAGTTGCTCCCATATATGATGTTGTTATTATTCTAAGCTTCTTATCATTGTTTGTTGCTTCTCTTAAACTATCAATAATACACCTAAGTCCGCTCCATTTAACAAAAGATATAAGTAAATCAATTGAATCACAAGAAAGTATCTCCCTATTTAACTCACTAAGCATATTTGGCTCCATAATAGAACCAGTAAATAAAGAGCTTTGAGAAATTGAAGTTATAGGTCTTACTGCTTTACCATTGCTAATTGCCCTTTTATTATTTATCTTTAAATAAAGAGAGGTTAAAAGCTCTCCACTTTCATCAATCTTATATTTTTTAACGTCTTCCTCATTAGATTCCTTAGCTAAAATATTGATTATCTTATTGCAAACTTCAATTTGCTTTAAAAGCTTATCATCATCATCTTTTTCTTTATCGCTTATATTATTTAATGATTTTCTTATTACACCTTCAATATATTGAGATAAAATAACTTTAGCTTCTTCCTTATCTATATTTTCTTTACTTATTAAAATACTATTTATATCTAAATTTTCTAACTCACTTATTATTTCATTGTTAATTACTTGCTCATAAATTCCTTGCTTCAATGTATTACTCCTTTTGTAATATTATAATTGATTTATGCCTTATTATAAAAATCAATTACATTTCAACTTATATAACTGTTTTATCAAACTAAAAACATATTCTATATTTTCATCATCACTTATCTGTATTTCATAATCTCCATTACCCCAATGACCTTTATTAGACATATCTTTAGCAAAGTTTCTTGAATCATCAATACTTCCAAATTTAGTATTAAGCCACATTTTCAAAGCCTTTTTTTGCAAACATATATCTATAATAATTTTATTATTATAAGCAAAACCTATTTCCATTTTCTTAGCTTTTATTGATATATTATCATTTAATGATAATATAAATTCCTTTATTTTATTATATAAGTCTATAATTTCTTCTGATGAATTCTTAAAATGATCTTCCTCTCTATAAACTTTTACTTCTTTATTTACCGTTCCAACTTCTGAACTAGTAGTAATTATTGTTTCTATTGATTCAGAAGTTTTAGATGGCTTTATATTATTAAAATATACAGTATTATTAGAGAATTTTTTTACTTCCCACAAATCAAAAGGCAAATCTTTAAAATTTAAGGATTCTTTCTGATAATTATTAAATGATGGTGAAACAAAAATAACTCTTGATTGTGACCAATCAACATCATCTCTTTTTAATGTTTTATCACAACTCTCATTATATTCTAATATAAAATCTGCCTTATTGTTTAACATTAAAGACAAATACGCATATCCTTGATCAATAACGCTAGTACTTCTTGTATTTTTATATTCTATAATTACAAAAGCATTACTACTCTCATCATATGCCAAAGTGTCCAATCTAAAATTATTAAATGAAAATTCTCTTTTAACAAACTTTAATCCAAAAATATTTTCCAAGTTACTTTCACAGAGTTTGTGTAGTTCAAATTCATTTTTAAATTGGACTTCTTTTATTTCTTTAAGTTTTTCACCATCTATATTATATAGGTACATATAATTCCTCTCACGGTTTTATCTGCAATCTTTTTGTAGATAGCATTTAGTTAAATATATTTTAAAATTCATCTTTTTTATAAAATCTATTTCAAAAGTTGTGTATCCTTCAGAATTTCCTCCTAAACTACTTTTAATATTTCTAATTTTATTATATTCAGAATCAATTACATCTTCTTTTCCATACTAATTACCACAATCTTTACAAAATAATATTCATTCATTATACTTTTGTCATTTCATCTACAATAACGCAACAGCCGCCTAACATTACTTAGACCTTTTCTGATGCAAACAACTTTCATAGGTTGGTTCATCATATATTATAGGCATAATATTTTTTGAATTACATCTTGGACATTTTTTATATGTTATTGTCATAAGACCACTTCCTAATATAAATAGCTACATTATTATATATTATTTATACATAATTATATCATTAAAAATCCTCAATATTTACTTGCACTTTCTTTAGGAACTGCATCAATCAAAACTATTACAGGCTTTTCCTTATCATCTGAAAAATCACCATAAACTTCATACATTTTATCTATTCGCTTCTCCGGACCACCATTATGAATTACAAGATAAATTAAATTTTGTGTTTCTTCTGCTTTAGAATACTCAGCTAATTGAATTTCTAATCCATGCACTAACTGACTATTTGTTGTAAGCTTTATTTCAACTAATGTCTTATCTTTATCACCTTTACTTGTTTTAAAGTCTACTGGACCCCTTCCAATATTACATTCAGGACTTAAGTCTATATTATTAGCTTTACAATAAGCTTCTGCAATACATAAGAATAACTGTTGAGCAATTTTTTCTTTCCTCGGTTTAAGATCATCTGTATACAATATCTGATATGCTTTTTTATTCTCTATTTGGTACTTAAATCTTTCACATATGCACTTAGTTATTTGAAATGTTGTTCTTTTTTCATCTACTATATCCTCTAGTAAATCTTCCTGTTTTATCTTGCTTATATAAGAAGCCAGTATGCTTAACCCAAGTGGATCATTTTGAAAATCATATTTATCAACTTTTGATTTTTTATATTCAGTAATTATTTTATTAAGAAGCTCTTTGTTATCAATTAAATTCCTTCTAATATATTCCTTCTTATATGCTGATCCTACTTTACTCCAATTTTGAGTTACTAAACCATTAACATCTTTTTTTATTTCCTCTATTTCTTTGCATACTCTATCAATATCATCCCAATCTTTGGCGATAGGAAGTTCATGTAAAATATCTTCTGGCAATAATAATACAATATCATTTTTATATGGATTTATTAAAAATTCTCCATTAAATTCTAAATTTGGATAATTCATTTTATTTATTCCAAGTTGCATATTTATTCTTCTAGTATATTGTTTTATCTCATCTTCCAGTAAAGTCGCAAACATATCGCTTAATCTATCTGGTCCAACATTTTCTTCAAACAATCCAATTAGATGGAATATTTCTGGTTCTTTTGTTCCTGCATCTATTATTTCTTTTGCATCCTGTATTATCTTTTGTGTTAATTCTTTTCCAAATCCAGAACCTTTTTTTCCCTTTGAATATCCCAATCCAATTCCATTTACTTCATGAAAATTAAATTTTTTTATTGCTCCTTTATAAAATCTATCATTTGATCCTTTGGAATGTTGTAAAAGAATTCCTATATCTTTAAAATAATCATTTATTTTTTTATAACTATTCTTAAACTCACCTATACTTGTATCTTTTACCCTATTAATATTTATAAAATAATTAGCATCTAAATCTAATATTTGATCAAAAACTTTTTTTTCATTTAATTTATTTCCTATATTTAGATATGTTGATAATAAAATCATTCTCTAAATCCTCCTTTTTATGAAACAGACTAAGTAATTAAAAACTTAGTCTGTTTCTAATAATTGCCTACACTTTAACTTTGTATTATCATATATAAGTTCGTTAAATTTATTTTTATATCCATTACACAAACATCTGCTGTAACAATCCTTTTTTCCACTTTCGCAACATTTCAAGCTTTTCTTTTTCTTTCTCAATTATTTTATCTATGTTGGATAAGAAGCTGGCTATTTTTTGTTGTTCTTCTAGACATGGTACTTTGTGAATAGTATCAAAAAAATCATTTACACTTATATTTAATAATCCATGATTTCTTGCACCTTCAACGGCTATCATTGAAATTTCTTTATGCCACATTGTAGATTCAAAATATTGAACTAAATAATTAGAATCAATATTATTTTTAGGCATAAAACAAATATATAGTGTTGATACTGCTCCTTTTTCATATCGTTCTAGCCTCTTTATAGCTCCAAAAGGATAACCGTTAGAATAGCTTTTATTATAGGCAAACTCCCCTTTATTCAAAAGATAATATCCTTCTAAATTTGAGCTTGCTACAACTTTATTAAAAAATTCTTCTTGATCTACTAAACCATATTGGGCTGAAATTGTTAAAGGTCGATTACTTATATTACTATTATTTTTCCTTACAATCCTATCAACAAAACTTCCCAAATGCTTCTTCTCCCACTCTGGATATTCTCCCCTATCATCCTTCTTAAATCTCACTTCCTGAGAAAATATCTTTTTCATCATACCTTTTTTATATTTTTCTAGATTATCTACTTTTTCATTTTGCTTTTCTATAAGCTTATCAACTTTTATTAGAAAGGTTGATATTCTTTGTTGTTCTTGTAATGATGGTAATTTAACTATAACCTTTTGTAAATTTGTTTTAGATATCCCTAGCACTTTAGCTCCTGCTGCTAAAATTTTAATTTGCTTTCTTATTGGATAATTCAACATAATATATCCTTTGAATCCTTTAGAAGTAACCCCTTGATTATCCCTAGCTAATATTGTATGAAGTCCAGCAACTACTTTTTTATTTCCAATACCTATTACTTCAATTGCTTTTCCTATATCATCATAATCTTCTGATGCATCTGCTATTACAATATCTCCATCTTTGCAATAACTTTCATCACTAAATTTTGATATATCAATATTATCATTTAAATAAGGTATTTTAAATTTGTTAATGTCTAATATAGTTGGAAATATCATATGAATATCTCCATAATGTATATTCATTACACTTCCATTTCCATAATTTAAACAATCTCTTGAATATGAATTAGTAGAGTAAAAATCCAATAACTCCCCCAACTTCTTCTCTTCCCACTCATCACAAAATCCCTTAAACCTAATCTTCGGTACATTCTTCATATCCTTGCACCTCCCTAAAGTCCAAGTTCTTTTAAGTCATCTTCAAGGTCTTTATAAAGACTTTCAAGCTCAATATCTATAGCGTTTATCTTATTTTTAACTTCAACTATATCTATTGGTTCTTCTTCTTCAAATGTATCAACATATCTTGGTATATTTAAGTTATAATCATTTTCTGCTATTTCATCTAATGTAGCTACATATGAGTATTTATCTATAGTTTCACGTTTCTTATATGTTTCAATAATCTTATCTATATCGCATTCTCTTAATATATTTTGGTTTTTACCTTTTTCAAAATCGTTTGAGGCATCTATGAATAATACATCCTTAGATTGCTCTCTGCACTTCTTAAATACTAATATTACAGTTGGTATTGATGTACCATAGAAAAGGTTAGCTGGAAGACCTATTATTGCATCTAAATAGTTTTTATCCTTAATTAGATATTGTCTTATTATGCCTTCTGCTGCTCCTCTAAATAATACTCCATGAGGAAGAACTACTGCCATTGTTCCCTTATCATCCAACTCATAAATCATATGCTGAACAAAGGCAAAATCTGCTTTTGATTTAGGTGCAAGCTTTCCATAACTACTAAATCTTTCATCCTCTAAAAATTTAGAATCTGCACTCCAGTTTGCAGAGTATGGAGGATTAGCTACTATTGCATCAAATTTCATTTCCATATGTCTTGGATTTTCTAATGTATCATCATTTCTAATATCAAAATTTTGATACGATACATCATGAAGAAGCATATTCATTCTTGCCAAGTTATAAGTAGTAGATGTTAATTCCTGACCATAAAACTTACGAACATTAGCTTCTTTTGATACTCTAAGCAATAATGAGCCTGAACCACAGCATGGATCATATACATTTCTTAAGTCTTTTCTATCCATTGTAACTATCTTTGCTAGTATTTTACTTACATTTTGAGGTGTATAAAATTCTCCTGCTTTCTTTCCTGCACTTGCTGCAAATTGTGAAATAAGATATTCATATGCATCACCTAAAACATCTATTTCAGTATCTTCATGTTTAAATGATATTTCAGCTATATTTCCCATTACCTTTGCAATTAATTTAGAACGGCTTTTAACATCTTTACCAAGCTTTGTTGAAGTTAAATCCATATCATCAAAAAGATGGTCAAAATCATCTTGGCTTTGTGTACCTAAAGTTGATTCTGTAATATCATTTATGGCTCCTTGAAGCATTTCTACATCAAAATTTCCATCTTCTATTTTTTTCATAAGAGTTGAAAATAATGAAGAAGGTTCTACAAAGTATCCTATTTGATTTAATAATTCTTCTTTTAAAGCTTCTCTATATTCTTCATCTTCCCATGCTTTATCATAAGAAATCTTATCTTCTTCTAATAACTTGTTAGCTCTGTCTTCAACCTTTTCTGATAGGTACTTATAAAATATAAGACCTAAAATATAATTTTTAAATTCACTTGCCTCCATATTTCCTCTTAAATCATTAGCTATTGCCCATAATCTTGTATGAAGTGCGCTTTGTTGTGCTTGTTGTGTTTCTGTTAATGACATTTTATTCTCCTGCTTTCTCTATATATTCTAATAAATATTTTACATATATATTTAATTACCTCTATACTGTTTTAATTTTTCTATTATAATTCCTTTATAAAGCCTTTCTTCCAAAATACTTTTTTCATATAATAGTTTTTCTTTTTTCTTTTGAAGCATGTATATTCGTCCTATTTTCTTTTGGACATTTATTGGAGGTAAAATTATATTAAGCTCCCTAAGCATCTGTACTGATAATGCTCTTAATATTGTTCCCTGCATTGCAATTTTAAGCTGCCTTTCAACATCTGGATGTTCATTAAAATACCATGAAAAATATGTAGGATCAACTTTCTCTGTATCTAATTCTATAAATGCAAAATTAGATGGTATTACTTTTTCCACTATATTTTCATTTACTGCAACTGATTTAAATGAATTTAAACCGATAATAACCATATTGTCTTTAGCCAAATATGTTTTGTCGAATTTTTCTTTTGAAACTTCAACTGTTTTTTTATAGAACTCTATATTAAACTTGCTAAGTTCTTCATTTAACTCTTGAATAGTAAATAATGAATAAGTTACTTTTTCTTCTAAGGGCTTAGGTTCAACTCTTGAAAGAGTAACTCCATGAACTACATTTCCTATATCTGAGATTTTCAACATTT